>OJOE01000011.1_pt1 | contig 208116 bp, 159 predicted proteins | sample 1598191 | NCBI WGS metagenome assembly OJOE01 (sample SAMN03922463, study PRJEB24848) | human gut metagenome | isolation source: stool sample | host: Homo sapiens | place: Germany | collected 2009-11
CCAACGACCCCGAGATTACAAATCACGTGCTCTGGCCAACTGAGCTAAAGAGGCAATAAATATGTTTTTTTTCGAGCCTCTTGTCGGATTCGAACCAACGACCCCGAGATTACAAATCACGTGCTCTGGCCAACTGAGCTAAAGAGGCAGGTGGGCAAGCTTGCCATATCGCGCCGCTACAACCAACTACCTTTGCTGCGATCAAGCCCTGGAGGATTCGAAGGGAGCTGGCCGTATGGGACTTACCCATGTTATGTCTGCATCAGAGATTCATCATCGATGTTTCTCGATTGCGGGTGCAAAGGTACACATATTTTTTGAACCTGCAATACTTTGCCACAAAAAAATGCACAAAAATTGAAAGAAATACGTTTTTTACAAGTTTTATAGCCCGGAATATCTCCAAAAAGCGTACTTTTGTAGTCTTAATATATAAAGTTATAAAGTAAAGACAGAGATGCCAACAGACAAACCGATTACACTTCAGGAACACGCTATGCGGTTCGGTACTTTTATGGGAATATTCTGGATATTCAAATTCATTTTTCTTCCCTTGGGATTCACTATCCCTCTCCTTCAGCTATTGTTCGTACTGCTTACCCTGTTCGTTCCTGTGTTAGGATACATTTACGTACGCAAGTTCAGAAATACATACTGTAACGGTGAGATTTCATTTTTCCGTGCTTTTTTATTTACCCTGTACATGTATCTGTTTGCCGCATTGCTGGCAGCAGTAGCACACTATGTCTATTTCCGCTTTATCGATCAGGGATTTCTGGCAGACTCATACCTGCAACAGCTGGAAAGCATCAAAGCAAGTGCCCAGGGCGAAATGGTATCTTCCATCGACCAGCTTATTCAGGCTTTTGATACGATTTCATCGTTGACTCCGCTGCAACTTACATTTCAGTTGATTTTTCAAAATATATTTTACGGCATCCTGCTGGCTATACCTACCGGCCTGGTGGCAATGAAACAAAAAAAACGTTTTTAAACTATGGATATATCAGTAATCGTTCCTTTATATAATGAGGAAGAGTCTTTACCCGAACTGCATGCGTGGATAAAGAGAGTTATGGACGCGAACGGATTCAGTTACGAAATCATCTTCGTAAACGACGGAAGTACCGACGGTTCATGGAAGGTCATCGAATCTTTAAGTAAGGACAACAAGGAGGTGAAAGGAATAAAATTCCGCCGTAACTATGGAAAGTCTCCGGCACTGTTCTGCGGATTCGAACGTGCGGAGGGAGATGTGGTCATCACAATGGATGCCGATCTTCAGGACAGTCCCGACGAAATACCGGAACTCTACCGCATGATTACTGTCGACGGATATGATCTGGTTTCGGGATGGAAGCAGAAACGATATGATCCGCTGTCGAAAACAATTCCGACCAAACTGTTCAACGCTACGGCCCGCGCAGTTTCAGGTATCCATAACCTGCACGATTTCAACTGTGGACTGAAGGCTTACCGCAAGGAGGTTATCAAGAACATTGAGGTATATGGCGAAATGCACCGCTATATTCCTTATCTGGCAAAAAATGCCGGTTTCAGCAAGATAGGCGAAAAAGTGGTTCACCACCAGGCACGAAAATACGGAAAGACAAAATTCGGACTGAACCGTTTCGTCAACGGTTATCTGGACTTGCTCACACTCTGGTTCCTGTCTAAATTCGGTATCAAGCCGATGCATATCTTCGGCTTCCTGGGTTCTATCATGTTTATTCTCGGTTTCATAGCCGTAGCTATCATAGGAGTCAACAAGTTGTACGACCTGTATGCCGGTAATCCGTACAGACTGATTACAGACAGTCCGTATTTCTATCTGGCTCTTACGACCATGATTATCGGTACACAACTCTTCCTTGCCGGATTCATCGGAGAACTGATAGCCCGCAATGCTCCTGAGCGAAACAAATATCAAATAGAAAAAGAACTGTAACCATGAAGAAACTACCGGCCATATTAGGCTTGCTTTTATTAATATGCATATTCTTCCCGGGGTGTGAAGTAGAAAACTGTCCACCCAACTCCATGTCGTATGCATATTTTTCATTAGTAGACCAGCACGGAAGGTCTTTCAATACATCAGACACTATTACGATTGTGGGACAGACACATGCCGACATCGTAGTATACGATACCCTGCCCGACGGAAGCCTCCAGCCCCGTACCGTACAGGATTCACTCATATCGGATACACTCATCAACAAGGAAGCGGGTGCCAGCAGTTTCGAACTTCCGTTCAGCTACGGCACTCATACACGGTTTGTCTTTATCTATCGCAGCCTGGAAAGACGGTATGCCGGTACTGATACCATCAATATCGAACACCGGAACATCCCGTATTTCACCAACCTAGACTGTGGCTCCATGATGTTTTACGAGGTCACCAAAGTAGAGAATACCCGTCACCGCCTCGATTCATTGACTATAACCAATCCGAATATAGACAATAATGAAAAAGAAAACTTTAAAATATATTTCACTGTTCTTGATACTGACGAGTAGTCTTTTCCTATTGCCGTCGCATGCATATGCACAAAAAAAGGACAAAGAGACATTGAAGGCAGAATACAAGGCTTCTCCACTTTATCAGGGAACTTCCGTCGGCATAGAAGTTGCCGGCGCAGGAGGATATTTGCTGGGAGGTGACATTTTGAGCAGTGAAATCATCGTTCAGACTAACTTAAAAAACCGCTTCCTGCCCGTAGTGGAAATAGGATATGGAAAAACTGACGTCATCAATGATGCCAACGACATGCATTACAAGACGTCGGCTCCTTATTTCCGTATTGGTATGGACTACAATGTCTTCTACCAGAAACCTTATCTGCCGGGATACTTATATGTAGGCTTACGATATGGTATGAGCAGCTTCACTTACGATGCCAGCGGTCCTGACATGACCGACCCAAACTACGGAGGACATATAACAGTTCCTTTTGCCGATCTAGGTGTAAAGAGCAATGCCAGCTGGCTGGAAGGAGTTGTGGGGATTAAAGTTAAAATATACAAGCGTTTCCACATGGGATGGGCTGTACGATATAAAATGCGTATGAGCGTAGACAGTCACGAAAACTCTAACCCATGGTATGTTCCCGGTTTCGGTAAAAACGCCGGAAGCAGCTTCAATCTGACGTATAACTTAATATACAATTTACCTTTTTAAAAGCGCATGAGTACACTTGAAATATGGTTGCTTGCCGTCAGCCTGGCTATCGACTGCTTCACGGTTTCGGTGACAAGCGGCATCATACTACGCCGTATCCAATGGCGGACATTTTTAAAAATGGCTTTTTTCTTCGGGTTCTTTCAAGCTTTGATGCCACTGATAGGATGGTTCGGAGCCAGCCGTTTCAATCACCTTATCGAATCGTACGACCACTGGATAGCATTTGCCTTGCTGGCATTTCTCGGTATCCGTATGATACGCGAGCATTTTAAGGACAGCGAAGAATGCAGTTTCGACCCTACCAGCCTGAAGGTAATCCTTACCATGGCGGTAGCTACCAGCATCGATGCACTGGCAGTAGGAATCTCTTTCGCATTTACGGGATTCAACTCTATCGGCCAGTTGTTCTCTCCGCTCATTATCATCGGCATCGCTTCATTCGTTCTCTCGATAGTCGGAAACCTGATCGGTATCTTTTTCGGAAAACGCTTCAACCTGCGTATGGAACTTTTCGGAGGTCTGGTATTAATAGGTATCGGTGTAAAAATTCTTGTAGAACATCTTTTTTTATAAATTAAACTCAACGATATAATCTATGGCAAACAATAAAGGTTTAAAATGGCAACTGCCTTTTCTGGCATTCCTGATAATCGGAACGGTATTGATTCTCCGGAAACAAGCTCCTTTCCAGACAGACGAAGGACTGGTGTTCGGCACAATGTACAAGATAACTTACCAGTCGAAAGAAAACCTGAAAAAAGATATAGAAGCTGAATTGCAGAAAGTAAACAATTCGCTCTCTCCATTCAGTAAGGAATCGGTTATCACACGCATCAACAACAATGAAGAAATGACGGCCGACAGTATGTTTACTTATGTTTTCCGTCTGGCGAAAGATATTTCTCAGGAAACTTACGGAGCTTTCGACATTACCGTTGCTCCGCTGGTAAATACATGGGGATTCGGATTCAAGAACGCCACAAACATACAGGCACATACCATAGACAGCATACATCAGTTTGTCGGATTCGAGAAAATAGACCTTATCGATGGAAAAATCGTCAAGAAAGATCCACGCGTAATGCTCGACTGTAGCGCCATAGCCAAAGGGTTCGGAGTAGACTGTGTGGCACGCCTGCTCGACAGCAAAGGTGTAAAAAACTATATGATAAACATCGGAGGAGAACTGGTTATGAAAGGAGAAAACCAGAATATGGAAAGCTGGCGCATCGGTATCAACAAACCGATAGACGACTCACTGGCTGTAAATCAGGAATTGCAGACTGTGCTCGAAATCACCAACGCCGGACTTGCCACTTCGGGTAATTACCGCAACTTCTACTATAAAGACGGTAAAAAATATGCGCACACCATCGACCCGCGTACGGGCTATCCGGTACAGCATAACATACTCTCATCTACTGTCGTAGCAAAAGACTGTGCAACAGCCGATGCTTACGCCACTTCGTTCATGGTGCTCGGACTTGATTCGGCAAAGGCAATCTGCAATGCTCATCCTGAACTCGATGCTTATTTCATCTACGAACGCAAAGACGGGAAAATGGATATTTACTTTACCAATGGCATGAAGAAATATTTAAAAAACTAAATACCTGAAAAACCATGAAAGAAACAAACGAAAAACAGACAGGACTGCCGGAAAATGCATTCCGCCCACTGAAACCGGGAGAGCAGTATCACCCGCTGATGTCGCCCGACAAAAACTATCCGGAGGTAAACCTCTGGTCTGTATTATGGGGTATCGCCATGGCGATACTTTTCTCTGCCGCCTCAGCTTATCTGGGACTGAAGGTCGGTCAAGTATTCGAGGCTGCTATTCCTATCGCCATCATTGCCGTAGGTGTTTCGAGCGCAGCCAAACGTAAAAGTGCATTAGGTGAAAACGTCATTATACAATCCATCGGAGCCTGCTCGGGAGTTATCGTAGCAGGAGCTATCTTCACCCTGCCCGCATTATACATCTTGCAGGACAAATATCCGGAAATGACAGTCGACTTCTTCCAGATGTTCATCAGTTCACTGCTGGGAGGTGTGCTGGGAATCTTGTTCCTGATCCCGTTCCGCAAGTATTTCGTCAGCGAAAAGCACGGAGAATATCCGTTCCCTGAAGCTACCGCCAGTACACAAGTGCTCGTTTCGGGTGAAAAAGGAGGAAGTCAGGCTAAACCGCTGCTCTTTGCCGGACTGATAGGTGGTCTGTACGACTTTATCGTAGCTACCTTCGGATGGTGGAACGAAAACTTCACAACCCGTGTCTGCGGATGGGGAGAAATGATAGCCGAAAAAGCCAAACTGGTTGTAAAAATCAATACCGGAGCTGCCGTACTGGGACTGGGTTACATCGTAGGTCTGAAATATGCTGCCATTATCTGTGCCGGTTCGCTTGCCGTATGGCTGATTATCGTTCCGGGTATCTCACTGATCTGGGGCGATCAGGTACTGAACGCATGGAATCCGGCTATCACCGAAACTGTAAGCAGCATGTCGCCTGAAGCCATTTTCTCTCAGTACGCCAAAAGCATCGGTATCGGAGGTATCGCCATGGCTGGTATCATCGGAATCGTACGTTCATGGAGCATCATCAAGAGTGCCGTAAGTCTGGCTGCCAAGGAAATGGGTGGCAAGAAAGCGGAAGCCAATGTAGTACGTACACAGAAAGACCTTTCGATGAAGATTATTGCAATCGGCTCTATCATTACTATCATACTGGTAGCTCTGTTTTTCTACTTTGATGTAATGCAGGGCAATCTGCTTCACACCATCGTAGCCATTGTCCTGGTAGCAGGTATTTCCTTCCTGTTTACTACCGTTGCAGCCAATGCCATTGCTATCGTTGGAACGAATCCGGTATCGGGTATGACACTGATGACACTGATTCTGGCCTCTGTAGTGATGGTAGCTGTCGGTCTGAAAGGTGCAACCGGAATGGTAGCCTCACTGGTCATGGGAGGTGTAGTTTGTACAGCATTGTCAATGGCTGGAGGTTTCATCACCGACTTGAAAATCGGTTACTGGCTGGGTAGTACACCTGCCAAACAGCAGACCTGGAAATTCCTGGGTACGCTGGTATCTGCCGCTACTGTAGGAGGTGTCATCATGATTCTGAACAAGACTTACGGATTCTCATCGGGTGCTCTGGCTGCTCCTCAGGCTAATGCCATGGCTGCCGTTATCGATCCGCTGATGAACGGTGTAGCTGCCCCGTGGCTGTTGTATGGCATAGGAGCTGTACTGGCTCTCGTACTGACTTACTTCAAAGTACCGGCACTGGCTTTCGCTCTGGGTATGTTTATTCCACTGGAACTGAACCTGCCGCTTATCGTAGGTGGAGCAATCAACTGGTATGTAACAACCCGCAGCAAAGATGAAGCTGTCAACACCGCACGCGGAGAAAAGGGAACACTCCTCGCTTCCGGATTTATTGCCGGAGGTGCACTGATGGGAGTAGTCAGCGCTGCTATGCGTTTCGGAGGAATCAACCTCGTAAACGAAGCATGGCTTGAAAATCCGCTAAGTCAGGTTGTATCGCTAGTAGCTTACGTACTGCTGATTGTATATCTGGTAAAAGCAAGTATGAACATCAAGAAATCATAATAATCAGACAGACATATATTTATACATTAAAATAACATTCACCCACAGACATTCTGCTCCGACGGAAGTCTGTGGGTGTTTTTGTTATCTTAAAAGATTTATGCTATCTTTGAACCTGCCAATCCGACCATCCGGCTGTTATGATTCAAACCATCATCTGACAACTTTATGTCCGAAAAAGCATATAGGCTCACTCCTACAACCATAACAGCGGATAAGGTACAAACAACCGGGTAATATTCAAACAACCAAATAAAATTAATACACGTATGAAAAAACTATTTCTTATGAGCCTGGTCTTTCTTTCGACTATGCTCGCAGCCCAAAAACCTGTGGAAATCAAATTATGGCCCAATGGAGCTCCTAACACAAACAACATGACTCAGCAAGTAGAAAACGGTCCGCTTTATGTAGCAGAACCCACTCTGACCGTTTATCCGGCTAAAGAAGGAAATGGAATGGCCATTGTTGCCTGTCCCGGAGGAGGATATACTCACCTTGCGATGAACCACGAAGGTCACGATCTGGCAAACTGGTTCAACAGTCAGGGTATCACCTATGCCGTACTTACCTACCGCATGCCAAATGGAAATAACGAAGTCCCATTGAGCGATGCACAACAAGCTTTGCGCATCATGCGACAACATGCTGCTGAATGGAACCTACAACAAGTTGGTATCATGGGATCTTCGGCAGGCGGACACCTTGCCAGCACTGCTGCCACTCATTTTACCGATGCTGAAACCCGTCCGGATTTCCAGATTCTTTTCTATCCTGTAATTACTATGGACCCGACTTATACTCACATGGGATCTCACGACAACCTGCTGGGCAAAAATCCATCGAAAGAACTCGAACAGAAATATTCCAATGAACTGCAAGTCACCCCACAAACTCCTCCAGCTTTTATCATGCATAGTAGTGACGACGGTGCGGTACCGGTTGCAAACAGCGTGAACTATTATATGGCACTGGTAAAAAACAAAGTTTCTGCCAGCCTGCACACCTATCCCATAGGAGGTCATGGATGGGGATTTCGTGATTCTTTCATCTACAAACGCCAGTGGACAGGCGAACTGGAAAAATGGCTTCGCGAAATAAATAACAAATAATAACTACTTAACCTTTTGTAATACAAATAAAAGTCGTACCTTTGCACCCGCTAATACGGGATATTAGCATAATTCAAATCATTAACATTAAAAAATTAACGTTTAAGAAATGGCAACTAAAATCAGATTGCAGAGAAACGGACGCAAAGGTTATGCGTTCTATTCAATTGTTATTGCAGATGCAAGAGCACCACGTGATGGTAGATTTACTGAAAAAATTGGTACTTACAACCCTAATACCAATCCTGCCACAGTAGATTTGAATTTTGAACGTGCATTACACTGGGTAATGGTAGGTGCACAGCCTACTGATACCGTACGCAACATTTTGTCACGCGAAGGTGTTTACATGAAGAAACACTTGCTGGGTGGTGTTGCAAAAGGTGCATTCGATGAAGCTGCTGCTGAAGCTCGTTTCAACGCTTGGAAAGAAAACAAGCAGAACGGTCTGGCTGCTTTGAAAGCTAAAGAAGAAGAAGCTAAGAAAGCTGAAGCTAAAGCACGTCTGGAAGCAGAAAAGAAAGTAAACGAAGAAATCGCTAAGAAAGTAGCTGAAAAGAAAGCTGCTGAAGCTGCTGCAAAAGCTGAAGCAGAAGCTGCTGCTAACGCAGAAGAAGCACCTGCTGCTGAAGAAGCTCCGGCTGAAGCATAATTCGTTACTTCAAAACGACATTACAAAGAGGTTGTCCGATCGGGCAGCCTCTTTTTTTTATGCTAAAAAACAGAGATCTAAAAGGTTTAAAAAAGAAATGTTTAAAATATATTAATAAATAAGGCTTTTTCAACTAAATAAAACAAACGTTTATATATTTGCACCAAAATTTAATATAATTAATATTTGATAACCTGATCTATTACAAGATTCCTTTGTGGAAGATATATACAAACCAAACAAAATACGACACTAAAAAACATGATTTATGAAAACACATTTTTTTTTGATCTTTATCCGTGCGCGTTAACACACATTCTTTACTAGAGTTGATCTACTATTGACCAATCACATTACATCTGAAAATCTTCAATACAGAATTATTTCACTATTTAAGACACGGCAACAAAATTATTCATATGTATTGATCTAAACTTTATGTAACAACAAACTATTAATTACTATGAAAGACAAATTATCAATTTGGTGGAAATTCTGCCTGCTAACCCTTTTACTAGTATTAGCTCCACCTGAAATTATGGCACAAGGTTTAACCATAAAAGGACAAGTCTTAGATTCAAACAATGAACCTATCATTGGAGCATCTATCGTAGAAAAAGGGAACACTTCCAACGGAACCATCACAGACTTCGATGGTAATTTCAGTTTCAAGATCTCAGGCAAAGGAAAAACAATCGTTATTACCTACATCGGCTATCAGACTCAGGAACTGACTGTAACTTCCGGCAAAGCCTTGAAAGTTATAATGAAGGAAGATGCACAGGCTATGGACGAAGTCGTAGTCATCGGTTATACCAGCAAAGCACGTAAAGACCTTACAGGTTCTGTAGGTTCTGTTTCAGGAGTTAAAATCGCAGCCATTCCGGTCAGCTCGGCAGCTGTTGCATTGCAAGGTAAAATCGCCGGTGTACAGGTTACTACGGTCGATGGTGCTCCGGGAGCAGATATCAACATCCGTGTACGTGGAGGAACATCTGTAACCCAAAGTAACGAACCTCTTTATATCGTCGATGGTTTCCAGGTAGACAATATCAACGATATTCCTCCTACAGATATTGCATCTATCGATGTATTAAAGGATGCGTCTATTACAGCTATCTATGGAGCCAAAGGTGGTAACGGTGTAGTTGTAGTTACCACAAAATCGGCAAAAGCCGGAAAGATCCAGGTGAGCCTCAATGCTCATCTCTCTACCAGCCAGCTTGCTAAGAAACTGGATCTGATGAATGCAGCAGAATTTGCACGTTATCAGTATGAATGGTCTGCATGTAACGGTAGCCGTTCATCAAATGCCAAATTCTTCCGTGCAAACTTCGGTAACCCGCAAGACCTTGACATGTACAACACCTTACCTACTCACGACTGGCAAGATGAAGTTATGGGAGAAAATCCGATTAACTACTCTACCAATGTCAGCATCGGAGGAGGTACTGAAAAAATGCGTTTCAACGCTTCATTAACCCAGAGTGAAGATAAAGGTATCATCATGGGTTCTGGAGTTCGCCGTACTAACCTTAACATCAAGACAGCTATTGATATCACCAAGAACCTGACTTTGCAAATCAATCCTAAGTTCTCGTTCCGTCGCGATGAAGGAGCTGGTGGTGACAATATCGGTACAGGTGGTATCATCGATGTATTGCGCTATCATCCGACTAATGGTTTACGTGAATTCGGATACATCGACCCGTCTTATGCAGACCCGGATGAAGAAGCTCTTTTCACCTATACCAATCCTAAGAGCGATATCAGCATTAACCAGCAGAAAAAGTATTCATACAACTATACCAATGCTTTCTCTTTGGAATGGAAACCAATCAAAGGTCTGGTACTCCGCTCTGAAGCAACAATCGGATTGACTTGGAAAGACCAGTACCGTTTCTATGGTGCACTAACCAGCGAAGGTCAGAACAACAACTCACAGCCTGTTGCCAATATTCAGAAAGACTATACATTCAAGTATATCTGGACCAATACTGCATCATACGGCTTCACACTGAAAAAAGTTCATAACATCTCCTTGCTGTTAGGACAGGAAATCTATCATAGCCAGAATACCAAGAACGTACAGAAGAACCGCTATTTTCCACGTGCATTCGAAGCTGATCAGGCTTGGGCAAACATGGGATTCGGTACTCCACAGGAATCGTATACACAGCTTTCTACTCCTGACCGTACCGCTTCATTCTTCGGACAGGCAAGTTATAACTACAACCACAAATACTTGCTTTCATTGACAATGCGTGCCGATGGTTCTACCAAGTTCGCACCAGGAAACCAGTGGGGCTACTTCCCTTCTATCTCCGGAGCGTGGGTGCTTTCTGAAGAAAACTTCCTGAATGATGTAGAATGGATCGATCAACTGAAACTTCGTGCTGCTGTCGGTCTGGCAGGTAATAACCGTATCGACAACGATATGTGGCGTTACTTATATACTGTCAATTCTACTGGCGGTCCTGGTTTCGGAGAATCTACTCAGTTTGGTGAACAATGGTACGGCAACCAGGGAGGTACTACCTTTGCCAACAAGGATATCAAGTGGGAAACTACATTGACACGAAACCTTGCTGCCGATATCACTTTGTTTGGCGGCCGTCTGACTGTAACTCCTGAAGTTTACTGGAATACTACCAAAGATTTGCTTTACAAATCAGACATACCTTCTTCTGTAGGTTATATCAGCCAGATGCAGAACATCGGTCAGGTAACAAACAAAGGTATCGAGTTGAGTATATCAGGCGATATCCTCAGAGGTAGAGATTATGTACTTTCTGCCAACCTTTCTCTTGGTATGAACAAAATGAAAGTAGACAAGCTGAACGGTACCGACGATGTTATCTGGGACCAGAACAGCCGCTGGAAATCAAGCTATAATGACTACTGTCTGAAAGTAGGCGACCAGGTAGGTCTGATCTACGGTTTCGTTTACGACGGACTGTACTCGATGGATGAATTCTATTTCGACCCGACAAATAACCTTCAGGCTCTGCCTTGGGGATCGACAGCTGCCGAAAACGGAACATCTAAAGACGCTCCGCTGGTAGATGAAAATGGAGTAGAACATCCTAAGACAGTCATCAACGAAGTATCAGGAAGCTCTAACTCAGGTATTGCTACCCTTCCGGGAAAAATCAAATTCAAAGATTTGAATGGTGACGGCAAAATTACAGAAGACGACCGTACAGTCATTGGTAACACCAATCCGAAAGTACAGGGAGGATTTGGCGTAAGCGGACAATGGAAGAACTTCGACTTCGCCATGAACTTCAACTTTATGCTCGACTTCGATGTAAACAATGCAACAGCTTATCAGCTTTCTTCATCAGAAGGCAACGATAAAAAGTTCTATAATGTACTCGGTACATTTGCCGACAACGGATGGAGATATACTCGCAATGGCGACGGTGAATGTATGTACAAATGTTATTTCATCGATGGTTCTATCGACATGTACCGTCAGCTGAACGAAGGCAGAACACTTTGGAACCCAACTGATGTAACTCAGAAGATCACTCATTCTTACTTCATCGAAGATGGTTCATTCGTTCGTTGCCAGGACTTGACTATCGGTTACACACTGCCAGAAAAGCTGACATCAAAAATGGGTATTTCAAAAGCTCGTTTCTATGTTTCAGCATCCAATCTGTTTATCATTACCGGATATTCTGGTTACGACCCGGAAGTAGATATTCAGACAGGTCTGACTTGCGGTATGGACTACAACCGCTACCCACGTAGCCGCAGCTTCGTATTTGGAACAAATATCACCTTTTAAAACTTGAAAGTACATGAAACTCAAAAATATATTAGTCATAGGCTTGACTTCTCTGACATTGGCATCATGCAATGATTTTTTGGATGTCGAATCCCCGTCAAGCTACAGCGAAGAGTTCGTTTTCAGCCAGAAAACAGAAATCAACCGCGCACTTAATGGAGTATATGCATCTATCCTTGTAAACGACTTGTATGGAAAAGCTTTCCAGAGAACCTTCATCCTCAACAGCGATGTAGAAATGATGATAAGCAGTACAAACGTAGCTACCCACAACAGTTATGCACGCTTCGACTGCGATGATCAGGGTAGCGAAATCAACAAGTACTGGCAAGCTGCATACAAAGCCATCGAAGATGCCAACCGTTTTATATACAATCTGGAAAACAGCCCGCTTTACAATGAAGAAGACGCTGAAATCATGCAGATGATGGGAGAAGCCAAATGTATCCGTGCTATGGTCTACCATGACATGGTCGTTATGTTCGGAGATATTCCTTTCACTTTCCGTCCGGCTTCACAACTGGGAGGTGATTACGTCATTCCTATCATGGACCGTAAAGAAATACAAGACAATCTGATAAATGACCTGAAGGCTATCGCTCCTAAAATGAGTTCATCCGCTTCTGTCACTGTAGAACGTGCTTCACAGGAATTTGCATACGCCCTCATCGCACGTATTGCACTTACAGCAGGAGGCTATTCACTCCATCCGGATAAAAACAATCCTAAAAGCTACGGTGTCATGAGCCGTCCGGAAAATTATCAGGACTACTACCGTATTGCCAAGGAATATACCAATCTGGTTATCTCGTCAGGTTCTCACTCCTTAGGAACTTCTTATAAAGATGTATTCCTGAAAGAAAGTAATTTCGAACTAATCAGCAAGGGAGATCCTATTTTCGAAATACCTTTCGCTAAAGAATCAACAGGCGAAACTGGAAATATCCAGGGCCCTACCTCTACAGCCAATGAAGGACAGACACTTGGTAAGAACGTATGGGGAGCAGCCGACGGAAACGGCAGACTGAATGCATTCTACCGCTACTCATTCGATGAAAAAGACAAACGCCGTGATTTCGTCAACGGACTCTGGTATTACGGAAACAGTACAAACAATGTCAGTCAAGATTCCTGCCTGATCCGTTCAGACTACACCGTACACAACAACAAATGGTCTAAACTGTGGGCCAATGCCGGACAATTCCTTAATACAAGTTCAGGAAGTACAGGTATCAACTTCCCTTACATGCGCTATGCCGATGTCTTGCTGATGAATGCCGAAGCTATCAACGAACTGGAAGGTCCGACTAAAGAAGCCCAAGAGTCACTCCGTCAGGTACGTAGCCGTGCCTTCGACGATCAGGGTGCTGTCAATACTTACGTAACCAATGCAGCTTCTTCGAAAGAGAAATTCCTTCAGGCCGTACTGGACGAACGTAAATGGGAGTTTGCAGGTGAAAACATCCGCTGGCGCGACCTTGTACGTAACAACTTGTACAGTCAGGAAGTAGTATACAGTTTCTTACGTTACCTGTCGGTTGCCATGTCAAACGCCGGTACATATACCGGATTTGAAGATGATATAGCCGAACACGACGGAAGCAATTATCTGGACGAACTGCCAGAATATATGTATTACCATGTACTTCCTCAGAGTGCAGAATGGCGTGTAGATCCCAGTCAGGTATATGGTTATCCATACCCGAACACCACACTGGATATCCTCTATATTTACAATCCTTACAAATCGGCAAGCCAGCCGGCAACAGCTCTTACCGCTATCGATGGAAAAACATGGGAATCAGCCGAATTCTATCAGTGGAGTAGCGATTCTGAGCCAACCAACCAATGTAAATATTCATTCTATGGATATATCCGCCACACAGAACAAGGTACTATAGTATTGGTAAAAGACGGAACAGAAGTTCCATTGGAAGGCAACAGCGTTCCTTCAGTCAGCGCATTGCCTCCGGTACGTTATATTCTGCCTTATCCAAATGCAGCTATCCAGCGTTCTGCCGGAGCCTATAAGAACTATTATGGATATTAATAACAACACTCAAAAAAGATTACCATGAAAAAACTATTTCTATATTCCTTAATGCTATCATCTGTGCTTTCGTTCAGCTCATGCTCTGACGAAGATGAAAGTTTTGGAGCGTCACTAGACCGGGAATGGATGACAATGTTCATCTGCGACAACAACAGAGGCAAGGGAGATGACTACGCATACAACTGTAAGGCAGAAGGTCCTAACGGAAACGATATTCATCTGTACTGGTACGGTGTAAATGACTGTGCCGGATACCAGATTCGCCAGGCACTCCAGCCTAATGTGGCAAATGGAGCTGATGCATGGGGAACATCTGCTGAAAACGGCTTACTGCTACTCGACACAATTGTAGGTCCCGACGTACTCGATCTGGTTATCAAAGACCAGCAGTACTCTACCGATTTCCGTTTCGCCATTCGTGTATTGTCGAAGAAAGATGACAATATAACCGACTTCTCACATGCATCCAAATGGTACGGACACGGCGATGGAAGACAATGGGCTGAATATCTCGGTATTACTACAGCCGACCGTTATGCTACTCCATTCTGTGTATACGTCGACGGTTCAAAAACTACTGAAACAACTATGCGTGTCATGCTGAACCGTAATTTTGATGTAGTATCCGAAGGTGTATCCGAAGATGACAAAGCCATCTATCGTGAAAAATTCGAGCTGGATGCCAACAACAACTTCGTTTACCAGTGGCTGGAAGTAGCTCCTTCACCCAACAATCCGGAATCTACAGTAAACGAAAAATGGAAAAACTATAAACTCACAGAAGAAGACTTTGCAAGAGGTTATGTAGATATCGACGGACTTCAGAAAAACTCAGTATATGTCATCAACGTACGCAATGAAAACGTCAAGGTAAAATGGGATGCATATTACAATACCTATTCTGCACGTTCCGACGGTGAACCGGGAGAACCTATCCTTGTTACTCACGAACTCACAGCTCCAAGCCGTGACTACTTCGATACAGAAGAAGCTTACCAGACAGCTCTCGAACAACACGAAGCTGCTCTGAAATATGATGCAATGCGTATCGACTTCATGCTGACCGACTTTATCTCGGATGTTAATCTGGCAGAAGGACAAACATACTATCTGGAAGGTGGAAAAACTTACTGTATGTTCGATAACCTGACAACCTGTAAAGGATTCATCCTCCGTACAAATCCGGAAGATGTAGCTGCCGGTAAACGTGCAAAAGTATTGCTTGGAGGTATGCATACAACAGGAACAAATGTCAACTCAATGAACCTGATGTTTGGTCGTCAACCACAAGCCGGAGAAGGTGGAGAAATCTACATGAAGATGCTTGAGTTCTATGACATCGATTTCGACTGTCCGCTTGCCCTCAACTATGGTGATAATATAGCTGGAGTTGGTTCTACTACAGGTAACTACTTCATCAATATGTTCTCTAACGGTATGGCAGTACACTTGGAAAACTTTGTTATCAAGAACTGTACATTCAAGAGACTTGTCCGTGGATTTATCCGTGAACAAGGACCTAACTACAAAATCTGGGATCATGTATTGATTGAAGACAACCAGTTCTTCGATTGTGGATACTACAGCAACGGAGCCGGAGGTTATTCTTGGATTGCTGGTTCGGGCAACAATGTCAACTCTAACCTTTACAAAGATTTTGTTGTTCGCGGAAATACATTCTACGATTGTCCGTTCCCGTCATTCTTCAATGAAACCAAACAGGCTAACTGGAAGGGCGGAGCATGGAATATCACATTCGAAAACAATACGCTGGTCAACTGGAATACCCGTGCTGCCGGTAATATTTTCAACATGCGTAATATTCCTGACGGAAGTACCTATACCGTAAGAAATAACCTGATTATCCTGACCAAGCAAGATGGCGATGCCCGTAACATGATTATGGCAGGAGCTGATATCCGTAAGACTATGACTTTGCCAGACGGATCTGCCGGACATGTCACACTGAACTTTGAGAATAACTATTCTACAAATACTTTCCTCAGCAACGGACAGATATTCAGTAACAACCCATGGACTGCAACCAAGAACAACTTCGGTAGTCTGGTCAACGACGGTTCTGCAACTCTGAACGGTTCTCTGGAAGTTCTGGTAGACGACATCTCACCGCTGGAACTGATGATTGCTCCTAACCCACCTCACAAAGCTGCAACTAACAGTGACCGCTACATGCACCGTGCAGATGCATTGGACGGAACAGGTGGTGAACATGGTGTGAACCTGTATTACAGACAAGATAGTAAAGTATTGAATTCTAAGATTTACCAGCTGGGTATCGGTGCTCCAAAATGGAGAAACGGCCAGAAATAAGTCTGTAAAAAGAAATCTCAGAATCATTAAAGTCATATTCTGAAACCCAAAGCCCTATCATTACCCCGAAAAGGAGTCTTGATAGGGCTTTTTTATGTTCATCTTCTACACTGGCTATTGCCCGATAACAGTCAGCGCATCCTCAATACATTATTCCACAGCTGCCACCTAACAGTCGGGTAATAAGGGATAACTTTTTTTTATGGTAGATTCTCTTGAATATATTGTACCTTTGTAATGGAAAAAATCAAATAAACCATTACCACTATGTATAAATCAATTATTCGTCCCTGTCTGTTCCGTATCGACGCCGAAAAAATCCATGATCAGATTATAACCCTGCTTCATATATATCGCCATCTGGGGCCAATAAGAAGCCTGACCCGCTCACTGTTTCATCCCAAAGCTGTTCCCTTCCAATGGCAAAATCTGAACTTCAGCAACCGTGTAGGATTGTCAGCCGGATTCGATAAAGAAGCAAGCTGTTTCGATGAACTGAGTGACCTGGGCTTCGGATTTATAGAAGTGGGAACGGTTACTCCACACAAAGTCGATGGAAATCCTTCTCCACGTATATTCCGGTTACCTAAAGACCATGCTCTCATTTCACGTACCGGATTCAACAATCCCGGAAAAGAAATGGTACTACAGAATCTGAGGCAGAAACAAAACGGGAAATATATATTGGGAGTCAATATCAATACCAATTATCCTGCCGACGAAGAGCTGGCTAGAACAGAAATTACAGATCTGTACAGCACTTTCAGCGAATATGCAGATTATTATACAATCAACTGGGGAAGCATTGCTCCAGAAATCCTCAGTTCCATACTGATTGCAGTAGCAGACAAAAAGAAGCAGATTGGCAAACCTATATTTCTGAAGCTTCCGGCTGATGTACCTATAGAAAAGCTGGACGATATTATCAGCTTTGCCCGCCAGCATCATATCGACGGATTTATCGCAACCGGTCCGTCACAAGATCGCTCCTTGCTTATTCATTCTTCTCAAGCTGAAGTCACTCACGTAGGTGCCGGAGGAATCAGCGGACTGCCGATTATTTATAAATCAATAGAGGTTGTCAGATATCTTTCTGCACATGCTCCTAAAGAAATGCTCATTATCGGAGCAGGAGGTGTCATGACTCCAGCAGAAGCAACCAGCATGCTGAATGCCGGAGCACATTTGGTACAGATTTACTCAGCATTCATCTACGAAGGACCCTTTGTCGTAAAACGTATTGCAGAAGCATGCAAATAAAGAAGTTTTACTATAACCTAACTACTTACAATGAAACTGTAATATATATAAACATTACCCCAAAAAACAAATAATTCAATTTTTCAAAGACTAAAGCAGGCTCCAGACAAAAGAATCAGGACCTGCTTTATTTTTATTCAACCTCAAACAAAATGAAGTACCTCCAAAAGTTTTGTGTCTAACTTTTGGAGTGCACTTCAAAAATCTTATAGATTGAAATTTAGACATAAAAATCTCCTGCCTTAGCCGTTATTTATTTTAATTATAGGACTAAAAGCAGGAGTTTTTTATGTCGTGACTTATAGATTATAAGTAGGCCTATCTTAATTTTTTATTTTGAAACAGCCCCTTTAAATAATTTATCTTTACCTAATTGATATTATGAAACTTAAATCTTAAAAGTCAACATCCGATCCTTTATTAACCAAAAGCTGATACTTAATATACCCTCCCGATTTAGAAGAATATTTCGTATAAATAGCCGTAATAGATCCTGTATCACCATTCTCCGGCAGTGGATTTAAAGCGAAGTTAGCATAGCCACTTACACGAAGAATCAGATTTGCAAGTTTATCCTTTTCGTCAGAAGGAGCATAAGTAAAGAGTGAAGATCCATAATAACGCTGATTGTTATAGTTGTATGCAAAAGTCGGTGTCAACCCCTCTTTATCATAATACTTGTTAGTATAAGTCGCTTCTGTAGAATTATCGATATAAACAGTTTCCAAATATTGCGGATATGTATCACCATCAAAAGCTCCAGCTTTGTAGGTCAGACCTTCAAAACGAATCAGACGTCCCAACTGATCATCATTCAGTACTGTTTTATAATTCTGCGGAGTAACTACCAGCGTATCTGATGATTCCAGACTGCCTAATTCACCTGCAAAGATATGAGCATCGCGCTCCATTTGCGTATCAAGATTACGATTAGCATAATTCTTTGCAATATCTTCAGCAGTAGGCATTCCACCTACACTCAACATATAGCGGTAATTACCGATAGCAAGCCCCTTCAGTTTTACATACAACGTCTGTCCTACCTGATAATATACATAATTGCTTACCATCAGCTTCAATTCAATACCAGCAGTACCATCGTAAATATAAACTGACTTATATACATTACCTGCCTGATCACTCGAAATGACCTTTCCTTGAATCACATAATCCTCAGTTATTTCTTTATAACCAGCCAAAGGAACATTGGCACACATATCTTTCAGTTCTTTAATAGAAATAAGCTGGCAACCTTCTGATTCAAAATCGGCAGCTGTCCAAACCTTAGCAGGAGCCGGTTCATCAAAATCGCTGTAGCAACTGGTTACACCCATAGAAAGTGCCACCATCAAACTACCTATTATCAATTTATTTATCATAATAACAGTTCTTTTTCAGGGTTAGAAACGGAAATATAAATTCAAGTAATAATTTGTACCGAACATATAGAAGTACTTAGAATCGAAAGGCTGATAAGTAAGTGTACTAGCCTCCTTGTTCTTCAACAAACGAATCTGTTCATAACCTCCAGTCTTAATATTCTGGTTGTTCAGCAAATTATCAACACTCAAACTGAATCCCAATGTATAAGCACGGTTAATATACCAGTTCTTACCAATACTTGCATTCAATACATACGCTGCATCAAATTTCTCTTGTCCACGGATAGCTTCCAGCATCTCAGGATTTTCAAGCATCGGCTTTGTCAATACAGCATCAGTACGATACAGCGGACTCATTGACAGGTACATGTTATTATAATAGTTCAGGTCAAGCGATGCAAAAATATTATTACGGCTACGGTAAGACAAACCAATATTGGCAGCTGTCTGTGGAGTACTTTCTACACGTTTATTTTTCCAATAGACCTTACCCTGATTAATAACAGCCGCACTGTTGTCCTGAATCTGTACATAGTTTGGATTGTTCGAGTAAATATACTGTCCCCAGCTCAAAGCTCCTTTCAATGACAACCCTTCATACAAAGGAACAGATGCTGCTACTTCCAATCCGAAATGCTGCTTGTTAATACCACTCATAGCGAAGTTTGAGAATGTAGCTTCTACGTCATCATAATAAGAAATCACTTTAGTCTGGTCTGTAAAAGTTGTATAGTAACCAGAAACACGTGCTCTAAAATCACCCATACGGAAATTATATGAAGCATCTACTCCAAAAACTTTCTCAGCTTTCACACCTGGTGTTACATCATTACGTGTACGAGGAGAAACAAAAGCTGATTGGAACGAAGGTGCATCTTGCATATATACAATGTTCGCTTCGAAATTATGAGCTGACGAAAGTACATAACGGAAATTAGCCTTCACTTTATATGTAAGATAATCCAGCAAGTCGGAATCCCCTTTTGAGTTTTCATAGAAAAGTCCTTTACGCCAAATACCATGACGCCACAATGCAGCATAACCTAATTCAGCTCCCAAACCAATCTGCAAGTTATTCAAAGAAAAATCATACTGCAACCAGCCACGTCCGTTAAATACATTAGCATAATAATCATAACTGTACTTATCTCCCACGCGTGCAATAGGTGCTCTTCCGTACTGTTCATAATAATCCATATTATTCTGGTATGAAATAATATCGATGCCTAAGTCACGTTCTGCAAACTTGTCGATATCCACCCAGTAATCACCACCCAATAAGTCTTTTACCTCACTATAATATTCAGTACGGTTACGACGTACATTAAGTCCTCCATTCAGCTTCGAATTATCTTTAAACAAATGTGAGAACTGCGTATAGAAATTCCAATCGAGCTGATCTGTATGACGTTCTTCTATCATGTTAATAGAACGATGTCCCTCTCCATAAAGTTCGTTCTCAGGCTGGTTACGGTTTATCATATACAAGTTATCCCAGTTAATATAACGGATATTATTCGTATTTGCCATCCATGCTTCTTGCAACCATGCTCCTGTAGTTGTATTAGGATAATAGCTAGGCAAATAACGATAATAATCAGGACGAGGATCTGGACCTCCATACCATGTCAGTGCAGAATAACCATTCTGTCCGAAACGAAGAGAAGTGGCTACGTTCAACTGCGTACGGTCTGTAATATCGAACGTATAATTCAGCATAGCAAGTGGTTCATGATAATCACGAACACGGGCATTACGACGCTTTCCATTCTGCCATCCCCAGTTAGGATTATAGTAATTGTTTCCTACCAAATCATATGCCTCCTGTGTAGAAGCCTGCTGTGCACCGCGTTCTGTAGGAGCGCCCAATACAGTTAAAGACAAACGATGCTGCGGATTGAACTGTTTTTCAACAGCCGCAAAATAACCGAAAGCATTGTAATATACACCATTTACATATGCATTATTTCCCTGACGGGTAGAAACAGAAAATGCATACGACCATCCATTATCCTGCATACCGGAAGAATAAGTAAGCATACCACGGAAACGATACATAGAATTAGTGCTTACCAAGCTGGCTCTCAACCCCTTACGCATCTGCGAAGGACGAGTATTGATGTTTGTTACACCAGCAATACCACCAATTCCCATTTCACCCATCTCTAGTCCGGTTGTTACCTCTTGATTACGAGTAGCATCATTCAGTCCACTCCAAAGTGACCAAGGAGTATAGCCTGTCATCGCATCGTTCAGCTGAATACCATTCATATATACATCTGAGAACTGAGAATCATATCCACGCACATTAAAACGCATTTCACTGAACTGATAGGAAGCGATATTATTGAAAACATCCTTCGATGCCGATAATGAAGTGGGCAATGATTGTGCATCATCCATCGTTTCCGTATCGAATTCAGCAAATATCGCATCATCCAGCACAGGCTGACGATTAGCAGGAACCATAATAACACGCATTTCACGCATATTTTTTCCTACACGTACCGGCAAAGTCAAATCTTCGAACTCTGCTGTTTCAAAACGCAGTTCATACTCTCCAGGAGCTACGTTCTCGAACAAAAACTCACCACTGTCATCAGTCGATGCAGTACGGTCGCCCGGAACAAGTGTAATCTTTACATTGTCTATCTTTGCACGCGTAGTACGCGATATTACTGTACCCTTAATACCTCCTCCCGTCTGAGCAAAAGCCGTAACGGTAAGCAGTGATACTAGTAAAAACAATAATGTCTTGAATTTCATAAATTTATGATTAGTTTGATTACTTACCTATATAAATATATACGGGGAAATGGTCGCTGAAACCTCCCTGAAAATTATTTCCAACGAAAGTACGTAACGGATATCCCTTATACTGCCCTTCTTTCTGTATCATGTAATGACGCTTGAAAATATTTCCATAAAATTTCGATTTTTCAGCTTTCAGAATCTGTAGTTTTCCTTTTTCACCGTCCAGCAGGTTTCCACTTACAACAATGTTATCGAATATATTCCAAGCATCACCATATGCCAACGTTCCATATCCAGCTTTCAGCAGAGCTGCATAAGGTGCATAATAATCAGCAGGCTGAACCTCCTTTACTTTAACTTTTGCTCCTATACCGTCTGCTCCCGAAATACTGCTGTCTATAGGATCATCATTAAAGTCCCCCATCATGACTACCTTTGTAGCTGGACGCAAGGCACGAACAGAATCTGCTATCTGACGCATTTGATGTCCTACAGCAATACGTTTAAATTCAGAAGCTTCCTTACCTCCCAGTCGTGAAGGCCAGTGTGCTACCATAAACAGAAAATCTTCTCCTTCTATCTTTCCCCACATCGCCACAATGTCACGTGTTTTGAAATCGGGCAACGAAGGAATCACGGTACGAATAGCCTTTGAACCTTCCAGTTTCAGCACATCTGGGCGATAGATAAAAGCAGCATCCACCCCACGTGCCTCAGGAGAATCGTAGTGTACAATCCGATAGTTGGCAGGAGCCAGCTTTTCTGTGGCAACAATATCCTCCAGTACATTACGGTTTTCTACTTCACATACACCTATTACAGCAGGATAATCTTTATTGATTGCCGCAATATCAAAAAAGACTTTTTCTATATTAGTCAATTTCTTATTATACTTATCCTGAGTCCATTTCTTGGGTCCCTCTGGAGTGAACTCATCATCTAGAACATCTGGATCATTCTGCGTATCAAAAAAATTCTCCAGATTGTAAAAAACAACTTTATAGGGCTTCTTCTGTGCATAGCCCGACACACAAATTGCAGCAAGCAACACCCCAAGCATCAATATTCGTTTCATAGTTATAGAATTTAATTAAGGTTCCACTCAATAGCATTGAAATCATTTTTTACCTCTTGCGGCACACCCGGGAAGAAGGTAAAGCCTGTTAATTGTTCTATTTCAGAAACTTTTTTACAAATCGCTTTTGAAGGCTGTGATTCAGAGTAAGCTCTGTTTTCCAACCAGAAACCAATAGTTTGCAACTGAGATGCATCACATTGGTTAACCCATTTACCGGAAACTCCTGACTTAGTTCGTAAAAGAACCTTAAAATAATGGGTCGGCACATCTACCTTCACTCCATTGTTGTCAGTAGCTTTCGTAGATGCACTTCCATAATAAGCTCCAGTTACTACATAAAGCGTATCTGTACACATATAGCTTTTGCGCAATTTATCTTCCAAGTTCATCCAAATAGACTGATTCAAACCTTTTCCTGTTTGAGGAGTCTGGTTCGTGAAATAAAAAGTCTGTGCATTCATTTCACGAGTCATCGTTCTATCAGCTGACGGAATCTGGTGTCCACGGTCGTATGCGGGATATTCCTTATAAGCCTTGCTCACAAAAATCTGATATTCTTCTGCAATATCGGGATCATAAATCCATTCATCCGTTCTATCCAATCCACCGATATAACAACTATGTAATGGATAAGCTACCCAAAGTGCTCCTTTGTGCGACTTATCATAACACATAGAATAGTTACGGACTTCTTTACCATTCAAATTCACATAATGAGTAACATACTGGTAATCTGCCCCTTCCTTATATACCGGAATTTCCGCCCATGAAGAAGAAAACTCAGGAGCATTTAGCTGTCCTTTCTGAGAAAGAGTCAGAACGGTCTGTTTACCTCCAGCAAAACTAATAGTTATACTAGCCTGACGTTGTTCATCACCTAAATTTTCTGTATAATAAACATACAGAACATTCATTCCCTCTGCTAGTGTACCTTCTTTATCAGACACTTTCGATGAAAGAGAGAAAGAACACCATTCTTTCCCTTCAGTAATTTCAGCTTCCCACTGAGTTCCTGCTGTTCCTTCCATTCGAATAGCCGCATTTCCCTTCTCCGCAGATATAGACGAAGAGTTGTTCCAATAAGCCGTTCCGGAAGGAGCAATCTCTGTACCTTCATCATTTCCACACGCCCACAACGTAAGCGAAAGAAATGCTATTATAAAATAACGGAACATGGTTGTTTGTTTATTTCTATCCACTATTATCATATGTATTGTAGAGGACACAGAGGGACACAGAGTTTTTCTCCGTGTCCCTACGTATGCTCAAAAGTTATATCGTTCAACTACAAGGATCTCAATTAATATAATTGAATACCACACATAAATGCACGATTACCTGTGCTTGAACCACTACCTGTAAAATCTGCACTTGTAGAGATTGTAATCGTAGAGGTTGCTGTCAAGCCTGTAAGTTGGAGTGTATAATAATCCGAATCCTCAAAATTTACAGTGAAAGGAGGATTTCCAGCGATACCAGTCTTTGCAGGAACAGCTACACTGCTCGCACCGTTTACAGCTCCGCCACCATTTACTTTAATATATAAAGTAGCTCCACCGCTATACGCTCCGGCATAGAATGAGAACTTCTTGTCGCCTGAAACTCCGATAGCTCCAGAAGTAAATACACCAGCTTTTGAACTAGTTCCAAATTTTATACCTGAAATTTCATCAGAAGAGCCGTTTATCAGTGCTCCAGCTTCATACATATTGGCATCATTTGTACCATTTCCGAACAGGAATGCATCCATTGAAGTAAATGTACCCTTTGTATCACTACCTGTTCCCTGAGCAGCCACTGTTACCGGTACTTCCACAGAAGAAGAAGTGCCATCCAAAGTAATCTTCAAAGTTTGAGAAACAGCATCGGCTGTTGTATTTGCTCCAGCTTTCACTGTTACCACGGTTCCGCTTACAGTAGCCGACAAAATACCCGACAAACCGGATGTGCTCAAAGTCTTACCTTCAGCGTTCGCTACGGTTACAGTTATATCTTTAGTACCGCCTTCTGCTGTAAAGCTTACCTTATCAGGATCAACACCTGTAATGGCAGGTTCAGAAGAAGAGAATGCCTTTACATCATCCAAGTTACGCGGAGCAATCTGTGCAGCACTTCTGTACATAGTAGCCACACCTGTCAAATCACCCGTTGCATTTACATAAGTCTGACCTGCAAAAACAGAACCGGCCTGACAGTATACGGTGAAGTCTGTCCCGCCAGCAGTAAATGTATGAGTATCATATTTATCAGCAGTACACCAAGTACCAGCACTGTTAGAAGATGCATTCTTGATAGTTACAGTCATTGCCTGATATGCTGCCAACTTATCAGCAGTAATTTCAATAGGAGTAACATTTGCTGTTCCTACCTTTTCTACCTTACACCATGTTTCATCTTTTGCACCAGTCACTTCATATAAACCTTGATAGTTCTGAACCTTTGCAGCTCCTTTTACCAAAGTAACCTTTACTTTGTCACCCATCTTCAGTCCCAAAGTCTTAGGATCGACCTGACTGCCATAAAGAGTCACACCGTTCTTTTCACCAGTAGCACCTTCTGTTGCAACCTGCAAGTTATTGGTTGTAAAGTTTCCGTTTTCTACGTCAGCTTGTACAACAGCTTCGAAGAAACGGTCAGCATTGGCATCAATCACCTCACCAGTACTCATTGGTTCAGGCATCAAAGCAATCAGTTCAGGGATAGTAATAGCAGTAGCTTCACCCGGTTCCACAACAGAACCACCCTCAAGATCAACCTCCTGACCGCCATTTCCTGTAGCCAGTGTAATGTCATCCAAACGATATACAGAAGATTCGTTTGCTGTAAAACGGATATAAAGTTCAGAAGTAGCTTTCTTCAATGTGAAGTTAGCAGTTGCAAAAATCCAGTATGGAGTTTCAGCATCACCATTATTCTTTTCGTAAGCAATTTCAGTCCATGCAGTACCATCAGCACTTAACTCTACCTTAAACTTGCTTGTATCGAATGTATTATCATACTGACCGTCATCACCTTTGCTGGAACGACTTCCACCAAAAGTCAGTTTCAGGTTAGTCTGCTCTTCAGCCAAAGCAATTTTCTGGATATCGAAGTTGGCAGGTGCACTACCAAAGAATACAACGTTCGGACCGGAAGCACCTTCGTAAGCATCTGTATTGGCTAAACCTGATGAACGTACAGATGCATTATTGCCTGCATAAGTTACATTTGCAGCCGCATCACCAGTCTTATTCCATCCATCGTATTCACCAGCCAAAGGCCATGGAGAAGAAACAGATTTATTACCAACAGTTTCGCTGTAAAGTACTTTCGATTCAACCACCACACCACTCTTCACTGTTACAGTAGCAGTCTTCAGCGGACCAGACTGGTTTCCGATAGTAATATTGATTTTAGCCTCACCGTTTGTTCCTTCAGGTACACTTACCTGAACAGTAGTAGAGCCTTCGCCAGAAGTTTTCGAAAGGGTAATCCAATTAGTATTATCTTCCACGGCTGCATTCCACGGACGGTTCGTAGAAATATTAAATGACTGAGTACCGCCATTCTCAAACGTCAGAGTCGTAGGATCGACTTCCAGATAAGGAGCTTCTGTATCATCGTTATCATCCACGCAGGCAGTAAATGAAACAGTTAGCACCATGAGCAGTAGCCCATACCAAAAACTTAAAGACTTAAATTTTGCCATTTTGTTTTTTCATTAAAAGTTAATATATTATTTTCACTAATCCAGCCGAACCAAAGATAAAATAATGATTATAGTTTTTATTTTTGTCTGTTTATTTTTAAAATTTCTCGCATAACAAGCATGTAAAAAAGAGCAAATGCACTCTCCTGCATAGAGATTTTAATTTTGTGTCATTTTATAAAGCAGATAACAAATATAAGAAAAAAAATAAAAAATAAAACTCCCTATTAAAAAAATATCATCACATTAACTTGATTATGTTAATAAGCTCAACAAACCAATAAATACTTTTATGTAACAATATATTTCTGAATAGAAAAATTAATATTTAGTCTTCTAAATAGCTAACATTTTTTCAAAAGAAAAAAGCATTGCATAACAAATTATCAATTTAGATTACAATTAATCAGAATGACACATTCTTATCCAACTTACGATTTACACAACTTAGTTATTAACAACGTACGCCATCATATATAGACAACTGATTATCAATATATTAAATCATAATCATCTTTACTTCACATTATCTGTCTAAAAGATTTAGATATTACATATTTTACAATTTATATTAAAATAAAAAAGTTGTATCAGGACGTTAAAGTCCCAATACAACTTTTATACCAAGCAGAACAAGTATGCTTATCTTTTAATAAAATATACTACAGTCGGAAGATGGTCGCTATATCCATTCATCCATCTGCCTCCAGCCTGCGTACGCAAAGGATAGCCTTTGTATTTTCCATCCGCTTGTATCAGGTAATCACGCTTGAATATTTCATGAGTGAAGTAACTCAGCTTTTTATAGCGTTTATTCAGGAAATTGCCAGTAAAAACAATCTGGTCGAACAAATTCCATTTACCTCTATACTTTAATGTACCATCGCCTCCGGCAAGCGTATTCCACCAAGGATTATATAAATCTTTCTTCTTTACATCCTTCGCTTCACGCTTTGCTCCCAAGGCTTCTGCCATACTTTTATCCATAGGATCATCGTTCATGTCACCCATGATTACAATCTTGATTTTCGAATCCAGACGTTGCAGCGAATCCTTCAGTGCACGTACCTGCATACCTGCACGCTCACGAGCCGGAGATTCAGCTCCACGCGACGGCCAGTGATTTACAATAAAAGCCACACGTTCGCCAGCCAGTTTACCGTCAGCAATCAGAAAACCGCGTGTCGGACGATCTGTAGGTTGAGCCAATACATAAGGAACCAGTTTGGTAGCTGTCACTGTATACAGTTTCGGGTTGTAAAAGAAAGCACAATCCACACCTCTTTCGTCCGGTCCTTCATAATGAATAATCTCATACCCGCGATCGGTCAGTGCCGGCTGTTTCAGCAAATCTTCCAGCACATGACGGTTTTCCACCTCAGCCATGCCTATTACCGCAGCCCCCTCAGGTGTCTTATCAGTAGCCAGCGATCCAAGTACCGTCGACATATTTCTCAATTTCGACTGATATTTCTTATCGTCCCATTTATTTCTTCCATCGGGCAGATATTCATAATCTTTCTTACCCTCATCGTGCTTCGTATCAAACAAATTTTCGAGGTTATAAAAGGCAACTCCGTAGACCGTACCTTTCTGCTCTTGAGCATAGCCCGCTAATACCAGACATGCCCAGAAAAACGCAAACAGATATTTTTTCATACACAAATTTTCCTAATTATTAATATACAACTTGCTCTGGTGAAAGATTCAGTTTTCATTTATATCAGACAAACTGCAATTAAAAACTTACCACTCCACAGTCCCATTGAATATCATTAGTACAAAAAGAAAATATCCGCTGATTCTTCCCTTCTTTGCTAGAAAGAATCAGCGGATCACTAAATTATAAAATTATTCAGCCTCGTTTACCAAAACATTCTTAATTTCCCAAGTAGGAGCAGCACTGCTTGTACTCTTGTAAACAAAGGCAATACGGATAACCTGACCAACATATGCGCTCAAACTATAAGGACCTACTTTGTAGAAGTCCCAGCTCTGTCCGTCAGACCACTGTGTTTCATCAACTTCAACGGTTTCCCATGTACAAGATTCTACATCGTCTATATAATCAGTAGAAACTTTTACCATCATGTATTCAGAAAGCGGATTACCGTTCAGGAACTTATGAGCTTCTTCGAATGACAGCTGAGGTGTCATAGCTTCCGACAAATCGATAGCCGGAGTCAGCAGCCAGCTTTCAGTTTCATAGTTCGTATTGTTCATAAACGCTGAAGCCTTCCATCCATAGCTTGCATCACTCTTCCATACATAACTTACACCTGTCAGTGCAATATCCTGTACGGTAAATCCTCCGTCATTGCCACCAGTCAGCGCTTCGTCCAGATAAACACCTGCCTGTGCTGTATACGTACCATCGGCAGCTTTTACGAAGATAGTAGTACGTGTAGAGTAGTTAGTAGAAGCAGCCCATCCACCGTTGAATGTATACTCTTCAACAATCGGGTTACTGTCGGCTGTTTTCTTATAGACTACAGCTACCTGTTCTCCTTTCACTGCATACGGGAACTTCTGTGCCAAATAAACCGGGAAGATAATAGACGGTTTAGAAACATAGTCAGTACCAATTTCAGCGTAGAATTTCGGATCAGCAACTAATACATTAACGTCTTCTTTAGCATATTCAGCCCATGTACCATTAGTGTAGACATATAATGCAGCAGTATTAGCATAAGCACCCGATGCACGTGTTGTCATACGCATCATAGCAGCAGCTACTTCGTTTTCAGGAACTTCCTTAAACAAGCATACATCCCAGTATTTTGCATCTTTTTCTTTCACTAAAGTGTTTTTCAGTTCTACAGTCGGAGCACACTGGTCAGTACTCTTATAGCCATATGCAATCACGATTTTCTGTCCGTTAAACTGACTCAGATCGATAGACTGATCAGTAAAGGTCCATGAACTACCTACATTCGATGCATCATAAGTCAGATCAGTCCAAGTAGCACTCGCAACATCCCCAGTATAATTGGAAGAAACTCTCACAGTGAAGAAATCGGTAGCCAGATTTCCTCTCAAATAATTAATAGCCAGATTAAAATTCAGTACCGGAGCTGTAGCTTTCGACAGATCGATTTCTGAAGAAACCAAATAACTCTCAGATGTCAGATTTTTTCCACCTACAAAAGCTGAAGCTTTATGATAACCATACTTATCAATGCTCCATACATACGTAGAACCTTCCGGCAATTTCACATCCTTAATGGCAAACTTATCAGTTTCCTTATCCATCGGATCTGAGAAATAAGCATATTTTGATTCTGCATAACATCCATAAGAATATGAATCTTTATACAAAGTCAATTTTACAGTTTTATTTCTCGCTATATTCTTCAATGCAAATGTGCCATCAGAATTTGGCGAAATAGACCATTCACCTGCTTCGGCTGGTTTAGAAGAACTAACATAAAAACCGTCATAAGTTGCATTCTGATACAAATACTGTCCCCAAGCATTCTTTAATGTATAGCCATTTTCTGTTACCTCAATTGCTATAACTTGTTCGGCACCATCATCCTGAGATATGACACCATTCTCGGATACAACCATAGGATCTGGATACATATATGCAGATTCCTTACTTTCATCACTCAGCTTTCCAAACGGATAGTAGTTACCGTCGTCAGCCTTAGCAGCTATCACATAATTACCTCCCTCACCATCGAATGAAGTCACCTTCTGGTATACCATCGGAACAACTGAACCACCGCCAGCACTTGGTTCAAATTCAGAATATGCATAATTCACAGCTACCATATCTCCTTCGGCAGGATTGCTCATAGCACCAGCCAGCACTTCCGGAAGTTTCTTCATCGTAGACGGAGAAAGGTAGGTAGCCGTAGCAGTTTCTGCCCATACCTTTTTATAATCAGCATTAGTCAGCGTATACTCTTTCAGATTCTTGAAGTCTGCCAAATAGGTAGACGGAGCTTTATACATGTTATATGAAACAGAAAAACGCGATCCGGCATCAGCCTCAGGATATTTTTCTGTAATAAAAGCCGGCAGGAACCATTCTGCTTCCGTTTTATCAGCAAAATATCTGTTTTTACCAATTGCTTCAAGAGCGGCTACATATGTACCGTTTTCAGGATCTTTTGACAAAGCGATTTCCTTATTGGTTGCATTATTGGCAACCGTTGCATAATCTGCTGCTTCCAATTTAATAGAAACTCCCTTCTTGACATCCGAGATCTGAGAGCCGAGGTTAAACTGGTCATTGTAATCTTCACATGCAGTCAGTGAAGCTAACAATGCTGTAGATATAAATAATATTTTTTTCATAAATTCTTTTCTTTAAACAGGTAATTAGAAGTTCACTCTCAGTCTTAAGCTATACGTACGTCCGAAAGCATAATAACAATAAATTGTTTCATCCGAAACAACCCCTCTCGGATTATAAGCTTTTGAAATATATTGATAATTAAGCAAATTATTCACATTACCAGAAAGCATTGCGCCCAGTTTACCAATCTTGAAACGATAAGAAGCATTCATATCGATTTGGCTTGCAGAAGGAATTTTCCAAGGTTCAGCTATACTGATTTCCTGACCTAACTTCAAATCATTTCCGCTGAATGAATAGTAAGCATAATTACGTCCGTAATAAGTCCAATCGGCACCTACACGGATAGACTTGCCAATCTTAAATGTTGCGCCCAATGCAGCAGTAGTCTGTGCAGAACCACCCACACGTACACCTTTCAGGTTGATAGAAGCTGATACATGGTCGGGAGCACCGATACCACTTGCTTGAGTACCGTCTTCCTTCAACGGCATACCCTTGTCATCGTAAGCATAACCGGTAGCATTGCTGTCCCATTTCCAATCACCCAAAGAGAACATACCTGTAATATCCAGCCATCTCAACGGACTAATCTTCACATCCAGTTCCACACCTTTATGCAAGGCATTTACACCAGTCATGTTCATATAATATTCAGTACGTTCCTGATTATCCAGCTGACCAGATTTAGTCATCGCCTTATCCAGCCATTTGGTCCAGTAAGCATTGACGTTAGCAGTCAACCAGCTGTTGCGGAAACCATAACCCAATTCGAAAGAAAGCACTTTTTCATTCTTAGCATCTTTATTGATGGCATGACTCGAAACCGCTTGCATGAAAGCACCATAAGAGAATTTAGGCGCACGGCTGATATAACCCAAGTTGAAGAAAACGTTATGATTTTCAGTAATGTTGTAGTTAGCTCCACCTTTTGCAGTAAATCCGAGGAAGCTAACTTTATCTGATTTAGCATGAGCTTTATCATAATAAAAACGATCATAACGCCAATAAGTAGTATTCGACAATGAACCGGCAACGAAAGCCGACAGTTTATCTTTGTTAAACTCACCCTGGAAGAAAGCACCTTCCTGCAGTACATGTCCGTCATAATCACGGTAAACTACATCACCAACACCCAGCTTTTCATACTTCCACATCGGATCGGCAGCTGCGATATTATTTTCAGCCAGCACTTTACCACGAGTAGAGTCCATGAAATACTGACCTCCGTACAAGTCTGAAATTTCATTAGTATGAGTTCCCTTGTAATAACGGAAGTCTACACCACCGTAAAAGTCGATATACTTACCGAACTTAGTGGTATAAGTCGACAGCAAACCATACCAGTTATGGTAATTCTTTGACAAGCTCATGGCAAGCATAGAGCCGTGTTCACTTTCCGCGTTAATATCCTGGATAGCTCCATAGTCGAACGTACCGTCTGGTTTACGGAATTTAGTCTGAAGCACACCGTAATTAGAACCTCTCCAATCCTGATAAGAGTATCCGTAATATTCGTTACCTTGTCCGGAATAACCATAACCACGTCCGATAGAAACATAAGCAACCGTACTCAAAGAAGATTTGTCATCAATCTGCCATTGATGATTCAAACTGATTTGCGGCTTGTGATAAGAATTGTACTCACTGGTTCTGCGACGACCTTCGTTGTCAAAACCATAAGTTGAATTATATTCGTAATTCTTAACGCCATACACTTCCTCAGTCATTTTCCAGTCTGCAATTGTCAAAGCTCCTTCACGCTGATAATGTACTTGAGGAGCACCAAATGCAGTCAAAGATAACTGATGTGCATCATTCAATCGTTTTGATATATTTATAAAATAATTGTATCCTTCATAATCTGTTCCTTGAGGAGATTTACTACCCCATTCTTTAGATCCCAGCAAAGTCATAGCCCATCCAGACTTTGACATACCAGTAGAAGCACTGACATAAATCTTATTCATCCCATTATCCCCTAAAGCATAATAAACTGAACCACCCTTTTCTGCATCCAAAGAACGAGTTATTACATTGATAGTACCACCAACTGAAGGAGCTGAAACTTTAGAAGCACCTAATCCACGCTGAGTCTGAATAGTACGGGCCACATCTCTCAATCCTGACCAGTTTGACCAGTAAACACCTCCCCATTCCATATCGTTCATCGGCACACCATTTACCATCACTGCAATATTTTCATTACCGAATCCACGCATATAGATTTCAGAGTCACCGTATCCACCACCACCAACGTTGGCATGCACACCTGGAGTTGTTTTTAAGATTTCAGGCAATTCCTGAGCTCCAAGTTTTTCATCAATAAAATCCATAGAAACACTCGACACTGCAACCGGAGTCTTACGTGCCACAGCAATAGAAGAAGTAACTACAACATCTTTCAGGACATGAGCATCAGACTCCATGGGAATGGTACCCAAATCAACAACACCTTTTTTGGTTATTTTCATTGTTTTGGTCTTATAGCCCAAATACTTAAATTCGACAGTAGTTCCCGATGTTGTAATTTTCAACGAGAACAGTCCATCGATATCGGTTACAGAACCTTCTGTAGAACCTTTTACGGAAACCGTTGCCCCGATAAGAGGCTCATTGTTTTCCGCATCTACAATCTTGCCTTTCAACGTAGCCTGAGCTACTGCAGTGACTGTACCCAAAACTACAAGCACCGCAAACAATAGAAAATGCTTCAATTGATTTTTCATACGTTTTCTTAAATTGTTTTTGTGTTATTTATAAATCAAAACAAATATAACAAAAACTTTTTAAAAATTTAGCATAAAAATTCGATTTTATTTCATAATTAACAAATTTGTGTTAACAGATTATTTCCAAAGAAAAGAAAGATTGTACATACAGTCTCAATCAAGAATTCAAAGCTAGCAAAAACAAAAGAAAAGCACAGTCATACATTGCAAATTCAAACAACAGTATTCAAAATCGCTAGCAAATTATCAGAAAGTCCAAATTTTAATCGGAATGTCACACACCTGCCGTACTTGCGATTTTAGCAAGTTTCCTATAAGAAAAACAGGGGGTTGCCACCAAGGTAGCCAAAAGGTAGCATACCTATTTCACTCGATTACAGATCATTACAACACCCCAGGTAGCCACAAGGTTGCCATCAGGGTTGCCACCCTTTCCTATTATATATTAAAAGAAAGAGTAAAAGCAAGGGAAGTTTTTCCGAAAAAACTTCAACCGGATTTTTTTAAGAATTCGTCAGATCGTTTTTAACACTTCAAAGCATACTGTAAATCTCCTGTAAGAATACGATATATTTTGTACAAAGCATTTCTCTATTCGTACATAAATTAGAGAAAAGTTCGGCAAGTTTTCGCTAAAACACCAGCATTTTTCATTTTCAAAGACCACACAGCCACTAAAGAAAGACATCCAAACATGAGGAAAACAGTCCGGTTTTTAGTATCTTTGCAAAGATAAGCAATCAATCGGAATAAAAAATCATGGCGAAAGAAAAAACCGTATATGTGTGTACCAACTGCGGACAGGAATCTCCCAAATGGGCAGGCAAGTGTCCGTCGTGCGGACAGTGGAATACGTTTGTAGAGGAAGTGGTACGCAAGGAAATGCCCGTAGCCAAGCATGTGGCACACGGTATCGAATCGGTGCGTTCGAAACCCCAACGACTGCACGAGATTACCTCAGGCGAAGAACAGCGCATCGACATGGGCGACGACGAGCTGAACCGCGTACTGGGAGGCGGGCTGGTAGAGGGCTCGCTTACGCTGATAGGCGGTGAACCGGGCATCGGAAAGTCGACGCTGGTACTTCAGACAGTGCTCCGCCTCACGGACAAAAAGGTGCTGTATATCTCGGGCGAAGAAAGCGCACGGCAGTTGAAATTGCGCGCCGACCGTATCCCCCATCCTGAAGCAAACAACCTGCTGATAGCGTGCGAAACATCGCTGGAACAGATTTTCACAAACATCAAGAATACGGCTCCCGATCTGGTCATCATCGACTCGATACAGACCATCTCGACGGAGAACATCGACTCGTCACCGGGCAGCATCGTACAAGTGCGCGAGTGTTCGGCTTCTATTCTGAAATTCGCCAAAGAAACAGGAACACCGGTTATTCTGATCGGCCATATCAACAAAGAAGGCAGCATTGCCGGACCAAAGGTGCTGGAGCACATTGTCGACACGGTGCTTCAGTTCGAGGGCGACCAGCACTACATGTACCGCATCCTGCGGAGTATCAAGAACCGCTTCGGAAGTACGGCGGAACTGGGTATCTACGAAATGCGGCAGGACGGACTGCGGCAGGTGAGCAATCCTTCGGAACTGCTGCTTACGCAAGATCATGAGGGTATGAGCGGCATTGCCATCGCCTGTGCGGTAGAGGGTATCCGTCCGTTTCTCATCGAGGTACAGGCGCTGGTGAGTACGGCAGCGTACGGCATGCCCCAGCGCTCGGCTACGGGATTCGACCTGCGACGCATGAACATGCTGCTGGCGGTACTAGAGAAGCGTGTAGGATTCAAACTGGCGCAGAAGGATGTCTTTCTGAACATCGCAGGAGGACTGAAGGTGAACGATCCGGCCATCGACCTGGCGGTAATCAGTGCCATTCTGTCGAGCAACATGGATACGGAAATCGAAGCGGGCGTATGCATGGCGGGCGAAGTGGGACTGAGCGGAGAAATCCGTCCCGTAAACCGTATCGAGCAGCGCATCAGTGAGGCTGAGAAACTGGGATTCACACGGATGCTCGTACCCAAGCATAACCTGCAGGGACTGGACCGCAAGAAGATTAAGATTGAGCTGGTTCCCGTGCGCAAGGTGGAAGAAGCTTTCCGGCAGCTGTTCGGATAAAAGAGTGCAAAAAACAACATACAAGTCATGACGCAGAATGAAGAATTGGACAAGATTTTCTTTGTGACTTTCTGCATGGAACAGTACAAGCATGAGCACAATATGACAGGAAAAGAGGTTGCCGACCTTTTCTCCCAACAAGGAGTATTGACTTATCTGGAAGAAAATTTCGAAATTCTCCACACACAAAGCCGCCAGTGACTGATGGAGGAAACCAACCATCAAGGAGGTACATCTATGAATCTGGAAGTGACAGATAACAATCTATATTTGTTTTTACCCGGCAAGATAGCCCGGATGATACAGATTTGCCCTGTTACGCTTTTACCGTTCTGATACATACCGCCGTCTTACAGACCAGTCAACCAAACTGTGGCATTATGGTCCCACAGCCCTGTATGAAGAATTCATGGAAGAAGAAAACGTAAACAAGAACAACCAGTTATGATACAAGAATATCAGTTAAGAGTTCTGCCCGAGCAGGCAGCCAGCGAACAACATATCAAGCAATACGTGAGCCGTGAGAAGGGGCTCGACATTCGTACCATACACGCCGTACGGGTACTGAAACGGAGCATCGACGCCCGCCAGCGGACGATTTACGTAAACCTGAAGGTGCAGGTGTTCATCAACGAAACGCCAACCGAGGAGGAGTTTGTACGGACGGAATACCGCAACGTGGAGGGAAAGCCTCAGGTGATTGTGGTAGGAGCCGGACCGGGCGGTCTGTTTGCTGCCCTGCGTCTGATAGAGCTGGGACTGCGTCCGGTGGTGGTGGAGCGCGGAAAGAATGTGCGCGACCGCAAGACGGACCTTGCCCGCATCAGCCGTGAACACAAGGTGGACCCGGAATCGAACTACAGTTTCGGTGAAGGAGGTGCGGGAGCTTACTCCGACGGCAAGCTGTATACGCGCAGCAAGAAGCGTGGCAGCGTGGACAAGATTCTGAACGTGTTCTGCCAGCACGGAGCAAGCACATCTATCCTGATAGATGCGCATCCGCACATCGGAACCGACAAGTTGCCGAGGGTGATCGAGAACATGCGAAACACCATCCTAGCCTGTGGCGGAGAGGTACACTTCCAGACACGCATGGATGCCCTGCTCATCAAGGACAACAAGGTAGCAGGCATTGAAACGAATACGGGAAAGACCTTCCACGGTCCGGTGATTCTGGCTACAGGACATTCGGCACGCGACGTATATCGCTGGTTGTATGCCAACGGGGTAACCATCGAACCCAAGGGTATCGCCGTAGGGGTACGTCTGGAGCATCCGTCGATGCTGATCGACCAGATTCAGTACCACAACAAGAACGGACGCGGAAAGTATCTGCCGGCAGCCGAATACAGCTTCGTGCAGCAGGTGGAAGGCAGAGGGGTGTACAGCTTCTGCATGTGTCCGGGAGGATTTGTGGTTCCGGCAGCCAGCGGACCTCACCAACTGGTGGTAAACGGCATGAGTCCCAGCAACCGTGGTACAAAGTGGAGCAACTCTGGTATGGTGGTAGAATTGCGTCCCGAAGACCTGCTCCTGCCCGACTTGCAGCTTCAGGAGTGTGAAACCATTCAGGGTTCGGCAGAAGCGCAGACCGAAGAACTGATTGCCCGTTCGGGAAAACTGCCCGAGGGAAGCGTACATACACTGGCTGTAATGCACTTTCAGGAGAAACTGGAGCAACTCTGCTGGCAGCAGGGTAACATGCGGCAGACGGCTCCTTCGCAGCGTATGGCGGACTTCATCAACCGAAAAATCAGCTACGACCTGCCCGATACCTCGTACAGCCCGGGACTGGTTTCTTCGCCGCTTCACTTCTGGATGCCGAAATTCATCAGCAGCCGACTGAGCCGGGGCTTCCAGTTGTTCGGCAAGAGCTCGCACGGCTTCCTGACCAACGAGGCAGTGATGATTGCCGTAGAAACACGTACTTCGGCCCCTATCCGCATCGTACGCGACAATGAAACCTTGCAGCACGTCACCGTAGAGGGACTGTTCCCCTGCGGAGAAGGAGCGGGATATGCCGGCGGAATCGTATCGGCAGGTGTAGACGGCGAACGGTGTGCCGATGCCGTAGCGACGTACTTGCAAAAATGATTCTAATCCTCCAACAACCTATAACCAAGATGCAACATATCCCTGAAATAGCAATCGTAGAACAGAATACGCTGACAGCATTGGGCTTGCAGACCATTCTGGAAGAGCTTATCCCCGTAGCGACCATCCGTACGTTTCCGTCGTTCGCCAGACTGATAGACGATACGCCGGATATGTACAGCCATTATTTTGTTTCGGCACAGACATACTTCGAGCATACGTCGTTTTTTCTGGCACGCCGTCCGAAGACTATCGTGCTGGCGGCAGGCGAACAGCCTTCACTGAGCGGCATTCCCACTCTGAATGTCTGCCTGCCTCAGGACAAGCTGGTGAAAGCCATCATGCAGATGCGGAAACAGGGACACGAGGCGACACATCATCCCGTATCACCGCAGGAAATGCAGCAGGAGCATGATCTGTCGCCTCGTGAAATAGAGGTACTGATTCTGATTACCAAAGGGCTTATCAACAAGGAAATAGCCGACAAACTGAACATCAGCCTGACGACGGTTATTTCGCACCGAAAGAACATTACCGAGAAGCTAGGCATCAAGTCGGTTTCGGGGCTTGCCATCTATGCCGTGATGCACGGGTATGTAGAAGCGGACCGGATATGAATAAAATCATCTGCATAGATTTTCAAAAGCCCAAGAACCAATTTACATAAATTAAAGATTAAAACATTGCATATGTAATAATATATCCTTATATTGTGAAAAATTATTACAGAATCCACTAATAGTAATGTACTCACAATAGAATCTCAAACTGGATTATTCTCTGCAACAGCTTATAAAATTGAAGCCGAAGTAATTAAATACAACCCCAATCTGGGTGAGAATGGAGGATATTCGGTCAAATTAATTAATACAACAAACTAATATGAAACTCATCTATGCATTATTGATTCTACTATGTACGGCAACACAATCTGTTTCTGCACAAATACTCAACCTCGGGGACGAAGTCGTCGTAGAAAAAATCAAACATTCTGATAAACAGTTTAAACTTATTTATATTTTTTGCAACTATTGCCAAATTTCCATAGAACGATATCCCAAAGTAGTCCAAACGGCGCAAAACAACAAAAACATAGAAGCGTTTTTCATTTGTGCACAAGACAGTTCCGACATCGTCCTCTATACCGATACCTGCAAAATGAAAGCACCCATGTATTTAATCAATCAAGACAGGAAAAGGAAAATGATAAGTTTCTACAATCCGATAAAAGCCACATGCAAGTACTTGAAAAAAAGACTTGGAATAGACACTGCAAAAATGGGAGCATCTGACTTCTGTATACTTGACAAGGACGGGAAAATAATCATCCAAACCGATTGGGAAACGGACAATAACGAGTATTTCCGATTGTTGGACGAATGCCTGAACAGACTGTGAAATCGGGTGGATATAAACAAAGAAAACAATAATACCCCAACCAGAGTAAAAAAACTCTGCCTTGTTCTAAGTAATGAGGTGTATCAAAAAAATGATTATTTCAAAAAAAGCGGGGCAACCTCTGTCCGGCAACCCCGCTACATAAAAGATCTAACTTAGATTATTAACGAAAGCTTTATCGTAATTTTTCTTCAATCGGGTCCTTATATTGGGTCTGGAGTTTCACCAGTTCAGCTTTCAGGTCTTCTGTAATCTTTTCATAACCCGGCTGACCGTAGAGATTGTGCATTTCGGTCGGGTCTTCCTTCAAATCGTACAATTCCCATTCGTCAATGTCGTTGTAGAAATGAATGAGTTTGTAGCGGTCGGTACGAACTCCGTGCAGCGGTATACCCTGAACATCAGCCTGACGACGGTTATTTCGCACCGAAAGAACATTACCGAGAAGCTAGGCATCAAGTCGGTTTCGGGGCTTGCCATCTATGCCGTGATGCACGGGTATGTAGAAGCGGACCGGATATGATACGGGGTACGTATCAGTCCAGTCTAATCTCCGCCAGCGGAAAGTCCATCTTCTCTCCGTCTACATACAGGCTGGAGTGTACGACAGGATTGTCTGTATTTATTCCGTCCACCCAAAAATCAAACGATATGTTCCACGTACGCCCTGTACCTAAATCGAGCGTAAAACATTCATTCTTGTACATCTTGGTCGGACCAAACTCACCGAACTTCAGGCAAGGTCCGCAGTCGTCTGTCATTCCCAGAGAAAGTCCGTTCCAAGCCGGTAAAAGCATACGTGTGGCTGGTACATCGGATTCCGGCTGTCCACCTCTTCCGGTTTCATCTGCCAACGGATAAACTTCTCCGGCATATTCTATCCGGATATCGTTTTCAAGAATATTTCCGGCAACACCGGCATCCAGCAGGTTCGTCCCTTCCTGACTGGTAACATGCAGCACAATATCGGAAACGTTAAAGTCCCATTCGTAGTCAGCCGAAGGTTTTTCGGAATCATTGCAGGAAGTCAGACAACCCAGACTCAATGCCAGAAGCGAAACGATAAAGAAGAGCTTTTTCATATTCTCATTGTATTTAAGATTACGGATGCAATTTTAAAAAAAAACGATAAAATAATTGTCTTAAGATAAAAAATCTTTTATTAAACTTTTATAGATAAATCCTAAATAACTCCATTACACTAAATATGGCAATTAGCAGGAAGGATACTTAACTTACTCAAGCTTTTAATCTATATCAAATTCTTTTACATTAAATACTCCTATATACTTATCAACTCTATCACAATTTTCTTAAATTATAATAACAATCATAATTTTTATATCTTACACCTTAAATATTACGATTATTATAATTATTTTAGCAACGATTCTTAAAACATATGGTTATGAAAAAAACATTATTCCCCTTAGCTTTCTTATGGGCTGGATTATCACTTCCCTCCTGTTCTCAGGACGATGAAATTATAGCAGAAAGCCCAATAATGAGAGATTACCAAACGGATTCTCAAGTTCTGACTAAATTTGTGGATGTAAATTACTCTACCGGTAAATATTTCATCAATGAGTATAAAAAAAGGTCAGCAATATCCTATTTGACAAATCAAGACTGGTTAGATTTACAGAAAGTCAATCCAATAAATTATAAACGCTATGAAAAGGAACTGGAAGAATTGAACCGTCTGCTTGCTGAATATGAAAAAGACCCCAACATAAGCAAAATTATTTATACAACCTATGGCGGCAAAATTTATGTCAAGGAGTTGAGAAATGATCGTCTAATCCAAATTGAAAGAACAGAAAACGACTTATCTATGAGCCGAACTGCCTACCAAACATTCACATTTACACAAGGAACCAGCTCTTGTACTTCATTTAATGCGGGAGCGACCATCCACACAAATGTAAAGATTAATACTTCCGGTTATTACGTATGCGAACTGAAATGTCATTCTCAAGGAATACAAGATACTCATAACAATTCATCAGGTTTAGTTTTCTCAGGAACCAATAATACAAACATTGACTATACTTGGAACAGTAATTTACCCTCCACATCTTGGGAATTTACTGGAACCATTAAAACCTTAAGTTCCAGTTCTACTGCGCAAATTACATTTACCAATTAATTTCATTCCTAAGATTTCAATTATTACTACCTGTAGCTCTTATCTATTCCCATGTTCGCCAATATAATGATATTATAGATTATAATAACAAGATCCAAAAAAGTCGTATCATGCTCTGTATTGATACGACTCTTTCTTTCCTTTCTTAAAGGTATTCAAATATCAAATTTAAAAGCTCATCTCTGTCTGATTAAGCTTGATACATCCTCATCCCCTGCATTATAAGTATATTCCTGATAATCCCTATAATGCTGCCCTGTAACTACCAGTGGATCATCCCATGTTTCATATATACATAATTGAGTAGCAGTAAGCTTAGATATTTCCCAATAACATTCTAAATCTAAATAAATGTATTTAAAATTCGGTGTCGTAAAAGACCAGTGAAAATAAAGAATATTCTCTTCTACTTTACCATTTCTGTCTGTCACTCTCTCTTTCCATATACCGCTCCCATTATCCTTAAAAATGTATTTCACTTCTACATAATGTCCACTTTCGTCAGGACGATATTTTCTGCTCCACTCTTTATTTGTGAGGTTAACAATAATGGTATTACCATTTTCTCCATAATAACCTTCCTTTTCTACGCAACCATAAAACAATATAGATATTGTAGAAATGATAAGTAATCCAATAATCCTTTTCATCTATACTTAAATTTTATATGATTGTAATCAAAGCAATTCTATGGCTGAGAATAAGATCACTTTCAGACACCTTTGCACCATCACAGTTCTCATAAATATCAACCATGCAGCAGAAGTAACATTTTCAACTCAAAGCATTTCGCCTGAATCAACAGCTCAGTCAACCTATCTTCATATCTTCTTTATTGGCTATTTCATTATAATATGCATAGTATATCTTCCTCAGCTCATTCACATCCAATCCCCTATTAAGGCTATATTCAAAAGCCATTCCAGAATATATATATTTAAATTGCACAGCAGTTTTATGTATATCACAAATCGATTTAATTTCTCCAGACTCTTTTGCTGCACTGACAATCTCTTCCCATTTCTTTATGTTTTCACAGAACATCTCTGTAACTTTATCTGAGAAGTCTGGATAATATTGCAATGCCTGATATAACAAATTAAAATAACTCCTATGCACATTTGCAATACCTAATGACTGCATTTGTTCCATTCGTATTTCAATTCCTTCAAGATATAAATCAATATATTCCTTTAAGCTTTCTGCTTGTATATTAGATGATTCAGATTGAAATTGAAGAATATATCTATCTATCACAGCCTTAAAAAGTGATTCTTTTGTCTTATGTTTAAAAAATATAGCTCCTCTAGTCAAGCCAGTTTCTTCCTCTAACTTAGATGTTGAAACTCTTTCATAATTATAGGTAAGAAACAGTTTAAATGCAGGCAATAAAATTCTGTCTATATCGTAATTTTTCATATCGTTGTTTTTTTACACTATTATATATTACTTAGTTATAATACGCTGTTCATCTATTCAGCTCTGAAATACAATTGAAATTAAAATCCATTATAAAAGAATGAGCTTTTTCATCCCTCAAAAAATACTGATAAATAATGTTTAGCCATGGAAAATAAATCTTTTAAAATTACCTTAACATTTAAATTCAACATGTCAAAGTAACCATTTACTTTAATTGCTCAAAGATAATGAAAGCAAATATAATATTATGATAGTTGTAATAAATAAAATTAGATTTATACTTTTTTATGATATAGTTTTCAGTGCAATATATTTATAAGTAATTCTTACATCAAAACACAACTTGACCAAACATTTCCGTAGCAATATAAATAATACATATCAGCTTTTTTATTCTATTTTTATATAATTAATATGACCGTAATAATTAATCAGGGATAAAATTATATATTTGTATCTATTAATTAAAACTTAACAAGGAAATCAAAATATAGATAAACAAAGAAATAAAGATAAATTTCTTGACAGTCTAATCTAACTATTAAAGTGAATCAACATCTTAATAAAAACGAAGTATTTATGAAAACATTTCTTTTATTTGTATCAATCGGGTTTATCATTTATATACTACTAGCTATTGGTTTATCTTTTCTCCATTTAAGACAAAATTTAGTACAAGGAATATCAGCGATATCTATCGGAGTTATACAAGGATATATAGGTTACATAATTTATGGAACGAAGAAAAATTGAATTACTCACTTCAGAAAATGAAACTCAAATAATCAATATATCCAAAACCGAATAGGAAGTATATGCAATTATAGATTATCACATCTAATTATCAGAACCAAAGATAAGAAAGCTATCATAAAATAGCGTAAACCAAACATATCAATACAACTAAAAAATTATACACATTACATCTGCAACAATCAAAAAGTAAATTTAATCAACAAGTCAACTTAAATTTCTATATTTATGAAAAAGAACAAAATCACAGGTTGGATCATCTTATGCCTACATGCAATAATCCTATTATTAATTTTTCAATTTGACATTTTAGGAAACTGGAACTATGAAAGTATAACTGCCAGCATATTCACAATGTACAGCTTGGTAATTACTTCATTAGCGTGGCATTTGATCAATAAAAAAGGAAAATCACATAATAAGTAATAGCTTACATATTGTGTTCCAATAGAACAAGTTGATTGAATCCAATAATTTGAAGTTAAATATAAAATGATTTCATACGAAAGTAATTTTTGTCCTTATATGCAATAAATCAATGATATTCTCAAACGAATAAAATAAGAGAAAAAACAAAGTTGAAATAAATTAGAAAGAATTTAAAACTATTGAATACATAATATACAATAAAAGCCCGTCAGTGATTCAGTGCCATTCACTTCATCACCGACGGACCTTTTTCATAGCTTATGATTTTCCAATCTTATTTTTCAGCCGGAGCAGCAGCTTCTTTTGCCTGCTGCAACTTCTGTTCGATAGGATCCTTATACCGAGTCTGGAGTTTCACCAGTTCAGCTTTCAGGTCTTCTGTAATCTTTTCATAACCCGGCTGACCGTAGAGATTGTGCATTTCGGTCGGGTCTTCCTTCAAATCGTACAATTCCCATTCATCAATGTCGTTGTAGAAATGAATGAGTTTGTAGCGGTCGGTACGCACACCGTAGTGACGTTTTACCATGTGTTCTGCCGGGAACTCATAGAAGTGGTAGTACAGTGACTTACGCCAGTCGGCAGGCTTCTCACCCTTCAACAACGGAACCAGCGATACACCCTGAATATCTTCGGGAATAGGTGCTCCGGCAAGTTCGAGGAAGGTAGGAGCATAGTCGATGTTCTGTACCATCTGAGTTATTTCTCCCTTCGCCTTGAAGTCTTTCGGCAAGTGCATGATAAGTGGTGTATGCATGGATTCTTCGTACATGAAACGTTTGTCGAACCAGCCATGTTCACCCATGTAAAATCCCTGGTCGGAGGTATAGACCACGAGTGTATTGTCGAGCATGCCTTTTTCTTTCAGATAGTCGAGCACACGTCCTACATTTTCGTCGAGTGATTTCACCACCTTGGCATAGTCGCGCATGTAGCGCTGGTACTTCCATTCGGCAAGTTCCTTACCCTGAGGATTCTTCTTATAGAAATCATCAATAATCGGCTGATAGAAATCATCGTAAATCTTACGGTCTTCCGGATTCAGACGACCTACATAACTTTCGTATCTTTCCTTCAGCGGAGAAGTCTTGTCGGCACGGTTCATCTTGTTGTCATAAATCAAGTCCATGTCTTTAAAGATACTCATCTGCTGAGCGGCAGCAGCCGGACGGCCTTCGTAATCATCGTAGAAGTTATCAGGCAACGGGAATGTCTTGTCTTCGTACAGCGGCAAGTCCTTCAGATCAGGCAGCCAGTTGCGGTGAATAGCTTTATGATGGATAAACAAACAGAAAGGTTTCTCTTTATCACGTTGGTTTTCCATCCAGTCGATACTCATGTCGGTAATCAGATTGGTGAGATATCCTTCCTTGCGGATGGTGTCATTATCCATCGTGATGAAATCCGGATTGTAATAATCTCCCTGTTCGGGCACAATTTCCCAATGGTCGAATCCGGTAGGCAGACTTATAAGATGCCACTTTCCGATAATGGCAGTCTGATAACCTGCCTTTTGCAACAGCTTCGGCATGGTCTGCTGAGAACCGTCGAACACACAGGTTGTATTGTCGGTAAAGCCGTTGGCGTGACTATGCTTACCAGTGAGCATGCAGGCACGGCTAGGTCCACTTAAAGAATTGGCAACGAAGCTGTTTGTAAAGATCACACCATCGTTGACAATACGGTCCAGATTAGGAGTTTCTACAAATCGGCTACCATAGCAGCTCATCATCTGTGCCGTATGGTCGTCGGTCATGATGTACACAATATTATACTGCTTGGGTGCTTCTTTTTCACTGCCACATGAAGCCAAGGAAGCCAAAGCTGCCATCCCCGTCAACGGGTAAATAAATGAGGAAGTTTTCATAAAATGAAGTAAGTGAAAATTTATACTGCTTATTACAAATATACCAGCTTCGAGTCTGTAAGGAAAACCCCAAAGCCATCAAGCAAAAAAGTCCGAGGAATATGGAAATGTTTTTTCCTCGGACTTTACCTTTTATACAAATTCTAATTCAAGAGCGGGTATTATTCCCTGCTTGATTTCAGATAATTTCTGCCGGTATTATTTTTCCTTTTCCGAGAAGTATGATCGGAATCGGGAAATTACCAGCCGGGATTTTGTTCCCACAAGCCACCAGTCAGACCACCTACCATTTCCTGACGGATAGGCAACAGATAATCGCGGTCTACATCAAACTGCCAGCCGTTCGGATAGTTGGTATTGTTGAATGATACGATATAACCATCCTTCAACCAGATATTTGAACCTACGGTCATAATACCTTCGAAATGTTCGCCCAGTGTACTGCCTGTATACAAAGCACCGGTAGGGGTCTTTCCAACGATCAGTTCATCGGCAGCAGCCCAGCGCAAGATATCTGTCAGACGACAGTTTTCGAGTGCTTTCTCCACACGACGTTCACGACGTACTGCCTGAATGTACTTGTCGAGGTTATGGAACGGATAATCAGCGTCAGTATTATATTCGCGGTCGAAATCTACATCCGGCATGTTCACACGAACGCGCAACGGATGCAAAGCTTTCTGAATTTCGCTGGCATTGTTTGCACCGTCCAGTTCAGCCAATGCCTCTGCATAGTTCAGCAGGATATCAGCATAACGTACCTGAATAGCCGGAGCCTGACTACGGTTTGCAGTAGTGTAGGCAGCAGAATTCGAAGTATTGAACTCTTCGTATTTCAATATAGAATAACCGGTAGTATTCTGATGATAGTTAGTTGCATCCAGCGGCGGCCATGCATACAGCGTACCGTCGTTACGGATCTGCTATCCAGGCATGAAGACAGTCTGTGACAGACGCGGGTCACGCAGTTCGGGGCTCAGCTCGGCTCCGTACGTACGTTTAGCTTCCAGCTTGGCATTGCCGGTAAATGGCTTGCCGTCAATCGTCAGATAATCGTCAACCAGTGAAGCTGAAACACCAATCTGTCCACCACCCTGACAAGCATAATATGTTACATTGTGACCGATTCCAGCAGAAGCATTATATTCTTTCCACCACAGAACTTCCTGATTGTCGCTCAGATCGGTATCGATAAACATGTCACGATAGTCGGTCAGCGGTTTGCCAGTACTATGGATACTCCATACATTACGGTCAATCACCTCTTTAGCAGCTGTTGCAGCCAGTTCCAGCCATTCCTTGATTTTTGCATCAGGATTAGTCAACGTCTTATCGTAGAACGGGTCGTTTTCTGCACGGTGATATTTTTCCCATGTAGCAGCAAACAGAGCCACTTCACTCTTCAAGGCACGGGCTACATCGCGGTGAACACGACGGGTAGCATTATTGTCTTGCTCTTTCAAGTATGTAATGGCATCCTTCAAATCATTCAGGATGTAATCTACAATTTCCGTACGGGTATTACGCGGACGCTTCATCAGCTCTGAATCCGGATCCAGCTGATCTTCTACCCATGTCACACCACCGTAATTTACCAGCAGGTGGTAATAATAAGCAGCACGGAAATAATAAGCTTCTCCTAGACACTGTTCATAGTCAGTTCCCTTATCTTCGCAGTTTGTAATATTCTGAAGCAGGAAGTTTACGTTTCGTATAGCCTTGTAATCATCCAGTTCAGCAGCATTACTAAGTGAAGTTTCACCAGCCAGACGTGTATCAATCGCATTCGGATACAAGTTATCACTGTTGGCATCGCCGAAAGCGATACCGTTAGTACTACTGTTAGACTGAGTCTTGATAGCAGTATTGTTGACAGTACCTCCACCCATCACAGGCACACTTCCCTGATAGAACATATTCAGGTACATGTTGATTTCACTGACTGTAGTGAAAGCACCTACCGTAGACATCTCCCCTTGAGGTTCCTGATTCATATCGAAGCAAGAAGTCGTCCCCAAGCATAAAACTGAAGCAATCAGTAAATGTATATTTTTCATAATTGTTTTCCCGTTTTTACATATTTAAAATAACACCGACAGAGAATACTCTGGTCATCGGATAGTTCTTACCTGCCTGCTCAAGCGCATCACCATAACTATTCTGAGTAAACAGACCTTCCGGATCGAAAATACTGCTCAGCTTGGTAAAGGTCAGCAAGTTTTCACCAGAGAAGAATACCTGTGCCTTAGTAAGGTGAATCTTTTCGATCCATGCTTTCGGCAGGTCATAGCTGATAGTCATGTTCTTCAGACGACAGTAAGCGGCACTCTGCATATAACGGTCGGATTTCTGAGAAGTCTTAGCACGGAATTTACCTACAGCCTGGTTACCTGCAGTGTATGGATTTGGATAGTAAGCATCCGGATTTTCCGGTGTCCAGTAGTCAAGATGTTCCTTGAAGACAGTTACTTGTGCGTATGAACCCGATCCCCAGAAGTATGATGTATTCATGGCAGGACACCAGTCACGCTTACCTACTCCCTGGAACATCAAGCTCAATGAAAGACCTTTCCATGAAATAGATCCGTTGATGGTATACTGATAACGCGGAGTTGTGTTACCGATGACAGTCATATCACCCATATCGCCAACGCGATTTGTACCGTTATCAATCTTATTGTTTCCATCCAGATCGACATACTTCACATCACCCGGCATCCATTTCTGTCCGCTCAGGAAAGCCAAATTGTATGTAGAATTATATGCATCGGCTTCTTCCTGAGTCTGAATCAGACCAGAAGCACGGTATCCCCAGATTTCACCCACTTTCTTTCCTTTATACCAGTTGTTTGAAGGATCAGAACCATCGCCTTCATAAGCAGTAACTTCTGAAGTAGCATCAGAAAGAGAACCACCGATAGAGTAATCGATATCCTTACCGATCTTTCCTCTCCACTGCAAGGTAAGTTCCCAACCACGGTTACGCATCTCAGCATTGTTGGTTTCAGGAGCAACAGCACCGAAGAAATCGGCCAGTGCAACCGAAGGACCTAACATATCTCGTGTATCACGCTGGAATACATCGAATGATCCAGTCAAGGCATTGCCGAAGAATCCGAAGTCGATACCGATATTCTTATGCTCTACCTTTTCCCATGTTGTATTAGAGTCGACTACTGAACCTGGTTTGAGATAACCTTCTCTTCCGTTCTGGAAATACCAGTTACCCAATGACACTGGATCCATGGTAGAAGCGAATGTATAGTAAGCAGCTCCAGTCTGGTTACCAAGCAATCCCCAAGACACACGCAACTTCAGGTTAGACAGTACATCCTGTGTCTTTTCCATGAACGACTCACGCATAATGTTCCATCCCAAAGAAACAGACGGGAAGAATCCCCAGCGGTTACCCTTGGCAAAACGTGAAGAGCCGTCGTAACGTCCGTTTACTTCTACCAAGTAACGTCCCATGAAATCGTAATTGATACGGCCGAAGTATCCGCGTGTAGCCCATGCATAACGAGTATCTTTCACGGTACGGTCACCGCTTGCCATTTCAAGGCTCGGATTGCTGGTAGACAGGATATCTGTTACAGAATCGTACAAATATCTGTATTTGTAATATTCTTCCTGATAACCCAACATCGCTGTAAAGTTATGTTTGTCAGCAAGAGAGAATGAATAATTAGTATACAGGTTGACAGACTGATACTGGTTGTTCATGTCGTAACGGGTATACGAGTTGCTTGCTCCATCTGCAATTTCCGCACGTGTACCTATATCATATGAGTCGCCGGAAGCATTCGGAATCTGCGGAAGTACCTTCAGTGCCCAATAATCGCGTGTATTATAACGATAAGTATAATCAAAGAAGATATGCCAGTCTTTCAGAGGTTCCAGTTCCAGTCCGCCAGTCATGGTCAGGTTATTGTTTTCAGTATTGGTTTCCGTACCGCTCTGCAAGTATGGAATCATTGACAATTCTGTAAAGTTGCCATTCGGATCGACTACACTTACTGTAGGACGGAAACGTGCCAGTGAGTGATAGAAACCTTCACTTAAAGCACCTGTACCAAACGGAGTTTCATTGTTTGAGTTCATGTACTTGGTATTCACCTTCAGTTTCAGCCAATCGGTAACCTTTGAAGTAACGTTACTGCTGAAGTTGAAACGCTTATAACCAATATCGGCATAACGCAACAGACCGTCTTCCTTGTACATACCACCTGAGATGTAATACTGTGCCTTTTCGCCACCACCGCTTATACTTACATTGTGATTCTGCTTGAAAGCCACATCCTTGTAGTGAAGATCGAAATAATCTGTATTACCTAAACCTTTGGCACTGTTTTCGAACGCTGCCACCATTGACTGTCCAGGAGTCAGTTCTGCCCACGGATCCAGTCCGGTAGGATCATTGATATACTGCTGCAACTGAGCCAGTTTTTCATCGCTATACTGCTTAACCATACCGGCGTTTTCGCAAGCCTTATTGAAATAAGTAGCAAATTCGTATGCATTAGCCATTTCCGGCAACGACATTGGTGAGGTCCAACCCAATGTAGCCTGATAGCTTACACGTGCCTTACCTTCTTTACCTTTCTTGGTAGTAACCAAAATCACACCGTAAGCTGCACGAGCACCATAGATAGAAGAAGCTGCGGCATCCTTCAGTACAGAGATATTTTCGATATCATTCGGGTTAACATCTGCAAGATCCATTTCAACTCCATCGACCAATACATAAGGAGCAGCATTGCCCGACAAGTTACCCTGACCACGCAACTGCAAAGAAGAAGTTGCACCCGGACGACCGGCGTTGGCATTATCAATATACAATCCCGGAACCATACCCTGCAAACTCTGGGTAGCATTTGCCAGCGGACGCTGTTCCAAGATTTCACCTTCTACAGTAGCAACAGAACCAGTCAGGTTGACTTTCTTCTGTACACCGTAACCAACTACTACGACTTCTTCCAAGACCTGATTGTCTTCTTTCAGCGTAATATTAAGGATTTTGCCCGGAGTAACCTGTACTTCCTGAGTCTGATAACCCATATATGAAATTACGATGACTGCATTTTTTGCAACGTTCAGCGTAAAATTACCGTCGAGGTCAGTAATGACACCGTTTGTCGAATTACCTTTCTCGACAACTGATGCACCGATAACCGGAAAACCAGTTGCATCATACACAACACCTTTTGCTTCCACGCTTTGCTGGAGAGCACTCATTGCACCACTCTCTACCACCATTCCTTCAGCATTTACCAAATGTGGACACCCTAGCCAGGCAGCAACACTTAAAAGCGAAACTTGCTTAATAAAGCTCCTACTAAAAAAAGAATCGATTCATAAAAAAATTACAATTATTAGCCTTAGATTTAAAATTTTCATACAAATATATACAATATTATTAAGAATATAAGAAAATTCATTATTTTTGTAAAATAAATCATTAAAAAAATAGTTTTACCATGAAGAAGAACCCAGTAAAAGTATGGGCAATTTGCCTGTTAGCTGCCGGAAGTCTGATAGCATGTGGACCGCAGGAAACCCAGACAGGAAGCCTGAACGTCATCCCATTGCCACAGGAAGTCACAGAGAATCCATCAGCAGCACCTTTTGTTATTAAACCTTCTACAACAATCTGTTATGAAGAAGGCAATGAAAAACTGGCAAGCACAGCCCGTCTGCTGGCTGATTATATCAAGGAAGTAACAGGTACCGAGGTTAAAACCGGAACCAAGGCTGAAAAAAACTGTATCATCTTAAAAGTTGATCCGTCTATCACACACAAAGAAGGATATGAACTGAATGTCACAGCTGATGCAGTTACCCTGACAGGTGCTACGGAAGCAGGTGTATTTTATGGTTGCCAGACCATACACAAAGCACTCCCCATCACCGAGGGTAAGGCACTTGCTTCACTGCCTGCCGGCGAAGTAAAAGACTTCCCTCAATACAGTTACCGTGGTTTCATGATAGACGTAGGCCGTCATTTCTTCCCAAAAGAATATCTGAAGGAACTGATTGACGTTATGGCACTACACAACATCAATTACTTCCACTGGCACCTGACAGAAGACCAGGGCTGGCGTATCGAAATCAAGAAATACCCCAAACTGACAGAAATCGGTTCACACCGCAAAGAAACAATTACCGCACCAGGATCGGGAAAATTCGACGGTACACCGGTAAGCGGCTACTATACACAAGAAGATGCTAAGGAAATCGTAGCATACGCAGCAGAACGTTTCATTACAGTTATCCCCGAAATTGATATGCCGGGACATATGCTGGCAGCCTTGGCTTCATATCCGGAACTGGGATGTACGGGTGGTCCGTATGAAACAGCAACCAAATTCGGTGTATTCAAAGAAGTACTTTGCGGAGGAAATCCTCAGACACTGCAATTTGCCAAGGATGTAGTAAATGAACTGATGGATATATTCCCGGATGCTCCTTATATTCATATAGGAGGAGATGAATGTCCGAAAGCGGAATGGAAGAAATGTCCGAAATGTCAGGCTAAGATCAAGGAACTGGGGCTGCGCGATACAAAGGAGCACAGCAAGGAAAACCAGCTTCAGGTATATTTCATGAACGAAGTAGAAAAGGAAATAGCCAAACGAGGCAAGAAAATGCTGGCATGGGATGAAATTCTGGAAGGTAACCCAAATCCGGAAACAACTACTGTTATGGCATGGACAGGTATAAAGGCGTCTATCAAGGCTGCACAGCTGGGACATCCTACCATTGTCTGCCCGATCAGTCATCTGTATTTCAGCAATCCGGGATACAACCGACTGAAAGGAGTAAGCAGTGTAGAACGTGTATACAGCTTCGAACCTCAGTCTGAAAAGCTGACTCCGGAAGAAAAGAAGAATATCATCGGAGTGCAGGGATGTATCTGGACAGAATGGACAAAAGACAGCGTGAAGATGGAATGGCAGATGATGCCACGTATCGCTGCGCTGAGCGAACTGCAATGGAGCAATCCGGCAAAGAAAGACCTGAACGGATTCTTGAAACGCCTCCGCCATCAGTTGGATCTGTATGAGTTGTATGGCTTCCACTACAAAATGGACATTGAAGACGTAACGATAGATGTAGAACCTAAAGGGGAAGGCGGAACTGCCGTAATCACACTGAACACGTTCGACAACGCACCGGTTTACTATACACTGGACGGCTCTGAGCCATCGGCAGCATCGCAGCAATATACTCAGCCGTTTACGGTGGACAAAACCACAACAATCAAGGCGAAAGCTATCCGCAACGGTCGTGAAAGCAACGTAACCGAAGAAACGCTGACTTATAATCTGGCTACCATGCATCCGATTACCCTGAAATGTGAGCCCGATGAAAAATTCACTTACAAGGGAGCAAACCTGCTGGTAGACGGTATGACGGGAGATGACAACTACCGTTCAGGACGTTATATCGGTATTTACGGTCAGGACTTCGATGCTACTATCGACTTGCAGGAACCGAAAGAAATATCTTCTGTATCACTGGGTACCTATCTGGTTCCGGGTGACTATATCTTCGGTTTGACCGGACTGGAAGTATATGGTTCCGAAGACGGAAAGACATACAGCAAGATTGCTTCGAAAGCTATACCGACATTGGAAAAAGGCAGCAAGAACAATGTACTGAAACGTGATACGGTAAACTTCGACAAGACCAAGACACGCTACGTACAAATTATCGGAAAGAATACTCCGGTACTTCCGAAATGGCATCCGGGTGCAGGCAAGCAGACTTACCTGTTCCTCGATGAAATAGCCATCAACTAAGAATATTATAAACGGCTGCTGAGATGAGACGCCGCCGATATCATCAAAAAAAGAGTCATATCAAACTCTCCGCATGGAAAGAAATGATATGACTCTTTTTTTATTTATACCATCACCTGATATCAAAGCTTAAATGTATTAACCGAATTAGCTTTTAAGGTAGGAGAATAAACAATACCGTTTATCTGGAAACTTACCACCTTATCAGTCGGCTCGGCATTACCAATCACTACCACGATACTGTTATCCGTATTTACAAATGCAAGAACATCCTCGTAACTGCCGGAAGTTTCAATTCTTTTTGCACCCGGCAATACATAATGGCTGACGTGCTTCATGATATAATATTCCGGAGTATAGCGGAAAGACTTTCCGTTTTCATCGACTACAACCAAAGAGTTCTGTGCCCATCCCCAACGGCTGATACCTCCTTCCATCAAAGAAGTATTCCAGTACTCGTACACACTGACACCATTTTTCAGGTAGTGCTTCATCAGATCCCAGGAATGAGCAGCACCCTTCCAGTCGTTCTTACCGTTGCCACACTCCTGCTCCGTCTGATACAATTTTATATCCGGATATTTTGCCTGTACTTTAGGCAGAGCATCTTTTCCTGCCCACTGGAATCCTACTCCTTTGACAAAACGTGCACAATCCTTATCTTGCAGAATGGTATCAACAAGTGCTCTGTTGGCACGTTCCATCGTACCAAACATAACCTCAACATTCTTTTCAGCCATAGCCGGTCCCAGATATTTGCCTACAAAATTTGCCAGTCCCTTTGCAGTCCAGCAACAACTGGGAAATATCTGCGCCGAATTGAATTCATTCTGAGGCATGACAGCAAATATATCAATACCTTCCTGACGGTAAGCATCAATAAACTTTGAGAAATACAAGGCATAAGCCTTCAGATAAGCATCTTCCTGAATAAACATATCTGTACCTTCTTTCCCCTCTTTATCTTCCGGCAAACCATTGTCTACCACACGAGTCATATAAGTACTTTCACCATCTTTCAGACGTTCTTTCAGCAGACGAGCCATCTTCATAGTAGACAATCCTGCATAATGCTTATTGTATTTCATCCAAGAAGGCGGACACCAGGGAGATGCCCATATTTTCAGATCGGGCTGATAGCGCAACGCAGCCTGAATAAAAGGAATCAACGTCTGTCTGTCATGGTCTATTGAGAAATCCTTCATTTCAAAGTCACCAGCAGTTTCATTATACGAATACCAGTCGACAGCGAAATCGTTTGCAGCCACAGGCATACGGCAAATTGTAAAGTTAGCTCCTACTCCGGGAGTAAACATCTCATTCAAGATACTGTCGCGTGCCGAAGCATCCAGCTTGTTTAAAGAAACCCATCCCAGTTCATTAAAACAAGTACCAAACCCATCGATGGTCTGTCGGGTATTGGCTGGATCGATAACGATATCGGCTTCCTTACCCGTTTCTGATACAGGAACAGCAGGTTGAGTAACCCACGGTTCATCAAATGTTGTGCTGACCCATGCAGCTTCCGGAATATGCTGGCAAGACAACAAAGTACCTGCCGCCAAAGCTAAGAATAAAGATTTTTTCTTCATAGTACTAAAGTAAATCAGGAAGCCCAAAACACTTCCTGATTTGATAAAAAGTTATTAATCAATTAAATTTTAATCTGTTTCTAAGAGATTTTTCTATCTGATATTTTTAAAGCGTATAAGTCTTTACTTAAACAACTCAGGTACAAAATGATTCAGGTATTTACGCCAGTTACGCCACTCATGTCCTCCGTCAGTTTCCATATATTCATATTTATATCCATTAGCGTCAAGAAGCTCACGGTACTTCACGTTATCCTGAAACAGAAAATCTGTATTTCCGATTCCGATAAAATAAAGTTTAGGAGCATTGGAGAACTGTTTTGCCAGTTTTGCTTCCAGATTTTCATAAATATATGTATTCTCACCCTTCGCCTGACGGTTTATAGCAGCAGAGAAAAGACCTACATAACCGAACAAGTCAGGATTATTGGCAGAAATATAAAGAGAATGGAATCCACCCATCGATAGTCCGGCAATCGCACGGTGATTTTTATCATTTATAGTACGATAATGACTTTCCACATACTTCATGATATCCGGAAAGGCCTTTTCGAAAGAACCTTCCATTGTCTTCGGATTGGCAAACGAAGGCTTATACATACTGTTAGGATATTCACCCGGTACAGCTTCCTGAGCACCGTTTCCGTTAGGCATAACCACAATCATCGGTTCAGCTTTTCCTTGTGCTATCAGGTTGTCAAGTATCTGAATAGCTCTACCCAGCTCACTCCAGGCATTTTCATCACCTCCCGCACCATGCAACAGGTATAATACCGGATATTGTTTATTGCTGTCTTCATAACCGGCAGGTGTGTAAACCGTCATGCGGCGACGTTCCATACCCAATGTTGGACTAGGATACCAGACCTTCGATACGGTTCCGTGAGGAACTTCACGTACAAAATAGTTTTGAGACAATTCTCCATCGACCAGAAAATAATTGGTATACGTAGCAATATCACGAATCATATACACATTGCTGGGATCGAGCATACGCATGCCGTCAACGTAAAAACAATAAGTATGAAGTTCGGGAGAAGGCATAGAGGTTGTATATGTCCATACTCCATCTTGCCCCTTTACCATAGGAATCTGCCCGGGAGCTTCCATCATACCAAACGGAGTCTGCCGTTTAACTTTTTCAAAAAAATCTGCCTCAACCACTACTTCTTTGGCATTTGGAGCCAGTAATTTAAAAGTTACTGTCTGGTTCTTCAACTCAGGAGAAACAATATCTCCCGTGTTTACAGCTACAGTTTCCTGAGCCCATGCGGAAAGAGAAATCAAACATCCTACCGCCAAACTTAAAAATGCTTTCATAACAAAATAATTTTATGCAAAAATAAAGAATATCATAACATCTGTTATTTACATTTTTGCTTATTTATTACAAAAATCCTTGAGTATAAAGCTTTATATAATAAAATGGACAAAAGACAACCTGAGTAATAAAGATCCCATTATATATCAATAAGAATCTTTATAGCACATAATGAAGAACGTCTTTGAACTATCCATACACTTTCGACAAAGTGGTATTAACATTTTCCCAATGAATCTGTACAAAAAATAAAAAAACAAGCCGATGTTTTTCCCTAAACTTCATATACTTTTTCCCACATAATCCTCATAAATTAGGATTGCCGGATAAAGAGAATTGACGTTACTTTGCAACCGAATTACAAAAAACCACTAGACAGATATGAAACGTACAATTCTCGCTTCGCTGGCAGCAGCCGTGACAACAACTGTTTTTGCTGCCCCGACTGATACAGACAATGCATTGGTCAAAGATACAACTAAAGTGATAGACATCGAGGAAGTAGTTGTCATCGCTACTCCGAAGGAAAATAACCGTCTGCGCCAGCAGGCCATTTCGTCGACATCGCTTTCGCAAAATGAAATGCGTAACAACTCGGTGACCTCGGTCAAAGCGTTGTCGGGACTTGTACCCAATCTGTTCATCCCTGATTACGGCTCGAAGTTGACAACTTCGGTATATGTACGCGGTATCGGTTCGCGCATCAATACCCCAGCCGTAGGTCTGTATGTCGACAATATCCCATTCATCGACAAGTCGGCATTCGACTTCAACTACTCTGACATCGAACGAATAGACGTGATGCGTGGTCCGCAGGGAACACTGTACGGACGAAATACGATGGGTGGACTGATTCGTGTGTTCACCAAATCGCCTTTCACTTATCAGGGAACAGATATCCGTCTCAGCGCAGCTACATACAATGACTATAAGGCTTCTCTTACTCACTATCACCGCATTTCTTCACAGTTTGCGTTTTCTACAGGATTCTTCTACGAACACAAGGGAGGTTTCTTCAAGAACAACTTCAACAACAAGCGCATTGATACAGACGATGAGTTCGGAGGACGTTTCCGCGCCATTTATCTGCCTTCGGAAAATCTGAAGCTAGACTTCACGCTGAATTATGAATATACCAATCAGGGAGGATATCCATACGAATATACCGGACGTACCGATGGTAAGACGGAAGACCGCAGTGAGTATATCGGAAAAATATCTTACAACCGTGAATGTGGCTACAAGCGTAACCTGCTGAACGGTGGATTGAATCTGGAACATCAGGCAGACAACTTTATTCTGAGCAGTGTGACTGGTTTCCAGTATCTGTACGACCAGATGAATCTGGACCAGGATTTTACGGAAGCTGACATTTATACCATCATGCAGAAGCAGAACTCCAAGACTATCAGTGAAGAACTGGTGCTGAAATCGAAACCGGGTAATCGCTGGCAGTGGACTACGGGAGTGAGCGGATTCTACCAGTGGCTGAAAACCGACGGACCGGTTACTTTCCAAGAAGCTGGCATACAGAGTCTGATTGAAGACAATATCAATGCAGGACTTTCTCATCTTCCTGCCGGAGCACCTACACTGGCAGCAAAGATTACCACACGTCCCTTGCCTGTTTCAGGGGTATTCGATACACCGATATTAAACGGAGCTATCTATCATCAGTCTACTATCAATGATGTGCTGGTAGAGGGACTGTCTGTTACAGCAGGACTTCGCCTGGACTACGAAAAGCTGAAACTGGATTATAACTCAGTATGCGACATGAACTTCGATTTCAGTGTATCGGCTCCTTTCCTTCCAACGGCGATTGTCAGACAACTGAATGCCAAGACACAGTTCATCGGAAAAGAATCGACCGACTACCTGCAACTGCTCCCCAAATTCACTATACAGTATGCATGGAACAGTAAGAACAACGTATATGCTACTGTCAGCAAAGGATATCGTTCGGGAGGATACAACATCCAGATGTTTTCCGACCTGATACAAAACAACATGCGAAGCGACATGATGAACGCCATCAAGCAGGACGAAGTACTCGGAAAGTTCGCAGGTATGATGCCTGACGTACCAGCCTCTGATGTAAACGTATCGGATGCAACACTTTATAAACCTGAATATTCATGGAATTATGAAGTTGGTTCACACACCACTTGGTTCGATGACAGACTGCAAGCCGACGTCGCTCTCTTCTACATGGATACTCACGACCAGCAAATCTCACGTTTTGCCGAAAGCGGACTGGGACGTATCACAGTCAATGCAGGAAAGAGCCGCAGTCTGGGAGCTGAAGCTTCCCTACGTGCACAGGTGACTGATGCTTTCAGCTTGAACGGAAGCTACGGATATACATACGCTACCTTTACCGATTACGTAGTGAGCGATGAAGAAAACTATAACGGCAACTATGTGCCTTTCGTTCCCAAACATACATTTAATGCAGGAGCACAGTATGTGTTCGGTCTGCGTAACAGAGCTATATTCGACAACATTACTGTAAATGCCAACTACAAGGCTGCCGGACGTATCTACTGGACAGAACAGAACAATGCCAGTCAAGCACTGTACGGCACACTCAACGGACGTGTAAGTTTCAACAAAGGTAACGGACAGCTGGCTTTCTGGATAAATAACGCACTCAACACCGACTATCAGGCGTTCTACTTCGAAACCATGAACAGAGGCTTTGCACAGAAAGGTCGTCCGCTTCAGGTAGGTGTGGATATCCGCTGCCGCTTCTGATGCCAACCTCAAACTCCATAAACCAAACGGACAACAAGAGGTGTCGAACGAAGTTTTATACAGGATATTATAAGTAGACTTATGCTTTATATAGGAAATTAAGCATTAAAGAAAACATTTCAAAAAATAGAAACTTAAAAGTAAAGTATCCTCCTGTCTTTGGTTCCTTCACAACGAAAGCTAAAGCAGGAGGATGCTTTTTATAGATTGCCCCTATTCGTGTTTCAGGCGTTTCTGCTCCGGTTCCTTTTAATCCGATTCTTTTTGAAAGGTGCAGGGTTTCTCCTCAGATTACGATTCTCGCTGTGTTTCTGATAGCTATATCTTTTATTTTGAGAATCACCTCAATTTCAGATTCAATTTAGGTCATAAACTTTTGTGACAGTTTTTTCCCAATAATTTATTTTTTTACCGATAATAGTATATACTCCAAAATGGATAAAAATTTCTACTGATTTGACATTTGGTATACGTGGTGTTAAGTTAAATGTGAACGACTTTTCCGTTTTTGGAAATAGGATGCTATCTATATATTTTTCATAAAACCAAGCCACATCTATACTATCCACAACTGTAGAATCTTTATCTTTCCACCAGACTTTGTACCAGCAATTATCTGTTGGGAAAGGGGCATACGAGATTCCTGACCTTATGGAGCTACGCGTATCATAATCATTTATTAACGTTATAGTTATCTTTTTGCTTTTTTTATCAAAGCTGATCCTTTCACTTACTTGTGCTGTCGCATTTGCACAAATGAAAATGAATGTTAGTAGTGCGTAAAATGTTCTCACAATCATCTGTTGTTTAAACCTTACCGTACACGGGTAGAAAGATGTAATTAGTTTCATAGGCTATTATTTTATCAGATTAAAGGCTTATTCTTCCGAACAACGTAAAATCAGCATGTACAAATATAAGATATTTTTCAAAAAATCAGCACATTAAGTATCATTTTTTCAGAAATAAACATAACCTTAAACGATGCGCGCAAAATCATTATTTTTAGGTATTTCAAAACTCCTCCATACACCGTTACTTTGCAATGTCAAATCAACTAAAAGTATAAAGCAATGAAAAAAACTGGTGTATTTTACGGTTCTACAACAGGCACAACCGAGTCTGTTGCACGTACGATAGCAGAGAAGCTTGGCATTCCTTCAAGCGATGTATACGATGTAAGCAAAATGACTGCCGATGTAGCAGGAAGTTATGAAGCACTGATTTTGGGAACTTCTACCTGGGGCGACGGTGAATTGCAGGACGACTGGTACGACGGTATCAAGGTTTTAAAAGGAATGGACCTCTCTGGCAAGACGGTTGCCCTGTTCGGATGCGGTGATTCTGAATCTTACTCCGATACGTTCTGCGACGGCATGGGTATCTTGTTCGAAGACTTGAAAAACAGTGGCTGCCGCTTCATTGGTGCCGTTCCGGATGCAGACTACACATACAGCTCTTCCATTGCTGTAACTGATAGTAATTTCGTGGGACTCGCCATCGACGACATCAACGAAAGCGACAAGACCGACGAACGTGTAACGGCCTGGACTGAAAAATTAAAGACTGAACTGGCCTGAAAGCCTTGAAAACAAACGTCACTAAAACCTAATCTCCATGACAGCTCCTGATATAAATCCCGTAGAACTGAAAGTTTTTCTAAACCACATCTACGAATACAAGAAAGGTGTACGCCAGATGGTGCTCTACACCACCAACCGAAAATACGAAGCATTCGCCGTAAACCGACTGAAAAGCCAGCGCATTAAGTTTGTGATTCAACCGGTAGATGAGGAACGTATCAACCTGTTTTTTGGTAAGGCAGAATGTATCAATGCTATCCGGCTGATGGTAACCCGCCCTTTAAATCTGCTTACGCCCGAAGAAGACTTTATTCTGGGAGCTATGCTGGGATATGATATTTGTGCACAATGCAAGCGTTACTGTACCCGCAAGGCACGCAGAAGCGTATCAAACTAAAATCATTTTTCCTATTCATTCAGTGCACCACAATGCGGACAAATCCCTTTTGTCCGCATTTTTGCTCCACACGCACCACAGGCGTACGGATATTTGTCCGATTTCTTTAAACGCTCGATACACCACACCGCATATACTGCCAGACAGATGTATGCCGCATATACCCAGATGTAGGTAAAGAAGATATATAAGAAAATACAATACGAAGCCAGTCCCAGCAAATAGAAGAAAGCCGTTTCAAGCTTTACCTGATGGAAAAGGTCATCGAGCATAGCCACTCCGAAAAGCAAAATCATCCCTACACATACGATGAACAGTCCGAGAATAAAAGGTACTTCAAAAGGATTCAATGTAGGATCATAATAATAATGCTCCCACGTTTCGGGAACGAAATGCTGAATACTGTTGTATACGGTAGCCGCCACAGCCAGTAGAAATGACAGGATAATAGGAAATACACTGTCGATATCATTCAGACCTATCAGCTTAATCTGTTTCCTCTGTACTGCCCGATAGACAAACCATAGAAAGAATACGGCCAACACCAGAAAGAAAGGCAAGGTATGCGAACTGCTGAACAAATGAATAAACTGCGAAATAGGATCGATCGGTACGATATTCTCCAGCAGCTTATGTTCCTGAATCCAGCCGATAGTTTCCTGGTCACGCGCGACCTTTACCCATACGGAATCGACCGAATCCTGAGGATGTACATCAAACTCCGCCACCACAAGCTGATTCCCTTTCACAACGGGAATAGTATCCATAAACGGCAACTGATGAAGCCACAAAGTATCAGCCTCAACTTCAAAATTGCTGCTCAATGCATAGGCACGCTTGTGTAAGGCCTCCAGAACTGAATCTGTCTTATTCTCCGAAGTCCCGTCTGCCGGCAGGTCCGGATGATAATAACAAGCCACAAGCCCTACCAGCAACAGGAGAATCAATATGTACTTACTCTTCTGCATATACTTTCATCTGACACAGCTTACAGTCGAACTGTAAACGGAAACGTTTGCCATCGCTGCTCACCAAGAAATACGGTTCACGATAAGGAGAACGCACCTTATGATGCACCGGACACCAGCCCATGCTATAACGCAGACAATGCTTGCAGAACATCAGCACAGCCTTTTCGGGTGCTTCTTTCTCGAATGCCGGTGCAATACGACGTACCCCATGGTCATGATAGAAAGCAGCAGCAGCCCCATTCATGACATTTCCCAGATACGTCAGTTCCTGAGCAGGAAAAGCATGATGAGTTTCAGGCACACGCCATACTTCCCGCGGATAATTGATACGGCGGGCTTCCAGCAATTTTTCTACTGCGCGTCGGCGTAAGTCTGACAGTTCGGATGAAGGAATAAACCAGTTGTCCGATAAAACGATTTCCACACTTTCCGCCTCGAACGGTGTATTTCCCAGCTTACTCAACTGATTCTTCAGGTTCTCCAGCTGAGGAGTACGAGCCAGTTCCTTCTCTCTAGGCATAGCCAGACTGATACGGTTATCATCCTCATCAGTAACCGACAGGGTAAATCCGAAATTATTTTCTTCAAGTCTCAGCGTAACGGCAATTTTCCGTTCGGCCGACTTTTTCTGCATCACCCGCTCAAACTCCTGATCGAAGTTACGGTAAAGTCTGGTTTTAGGTTTCACACGAGGCATTTCCTGCGGATAAAGCTTGTTGCCGTCTACCCGGTTCACACGGAAGCCGCACAACTTACCCCGCTCGTCAAGATAGCATAATCCATCGCCATTGCTGAACGACTTCACTCCCGCTACCGTCAGGTAATTGCCACGAATCTCTTTTACTGTTCCTACCTCTTCTCCCAATGACTTCGGCGTATCGAATGAGAAAATACCCGGATTACGCCCGTGAACAAAATAGTCGGTAAAGCCACGACTGAAGCTCTTGTCCAGCTGCGGACGGAAAGCAAGCTTCACTGTACCCGAGGAGGCACGTATGTACTCCTTACGACGTTTCAAAATGGCATCCAGTTTCTGACGATAATAAGCCGTCACATTCTTTACATACGAAACATCCTTCAGACGTCCTTCTATCTTGAGCGAAGAAGCACCAGCATCAAGCAAAGCCTCCAGATTCTCACTCTGGTTCATATCCTTAAGCGACAGCAAGTGTTTGTTTCGAGCAATGACTTTTCCGTCGGCATCTACCATATCGAAACCTAAGCGGCAGAACTGCACACACTCTCCACGGTTGGCACTGCGACCGAAGCATGCCTGACTGACGTAGCACTGTCCGCTGTAACTCACACACAATGCACCATGCACGAAAACCTCGAGCAACGTATCGGGACAGGCAGCATGAATTTTGGCTATCTCATCGAGCGTCAATTCCCGAGCCAGCACCACCTGACGGAAACCGGCATCAGCCAGAAACTTCACCTTCTGTACCGTACGGTTGTCCATCTGCGTACTGGCATGCAACGGAATAGGCGGCAGATTGAGCCGTGTTATTCCCATATCCTGAATAATCAGTGCATCCACACCGGCACGATATAAATCCCAGATCATCGCCTCGGTATCTTTCAGTTCCTCATCACGCAGGATCGTATTTACTGTAACGTAGATGCGTGCATTGTATACATGCGCATGCTGCACCAATGCAGCAATGTCTTCCAGCGAATTGCCGGCTGCCGCACGCGCCCCGAAACGGGGAGCACCGATATATACCGCATCGGCACCGTGATTAATAGCCTCGATGCCGCACTCCAGATTCTTTGCCGGAGCCAAAAGTTCTATAGGACGTTGTCTGATCATTATTTAATCTGATTAATATCGTATGGAGTTTCCTGATATACATAATAGTTCAGCCAGTTGGAGAACAGCAGGTTTGCCGTACTCCGCCAGCGAACCAGCGGACCCTTTTCAAGATCATTATCGCGATAATAATTCTTCGGCATGTCGATAGGCAGACCTTTTCCCAGATCACGGCGATATTCTGTATCGAGGGTATAAGGAGAATATTCCGAATGTCCGGTCACGTAAAACTCACGTCCGCCACGAGCCATAACGATATGTACACCTGAATCGTCCGACTCGGAAATAATAGTCAGCTCAGGATGTTTTTCGATATCCGCACGGCGTACCTCCGTATGGCGGCTGTGAGGCACGAAGAACACATCGTCGAAGCCACGGAAGATAGGCAGCTTACTCATACCCTCGCAGATATGATGCTCGAAAATACCGAACATCTTCTTGTCGAGCGGATACTTGGGAATACCATAGTGATGATACAGTCCTGCCTGTGCTGCCCAGCAGATATAAAGTGTAGAAGTGACATGCGTACGTGTCCAGTTGAAGATATCCTGAATCTCGTCCCAATAGTTCACATCCTCAAATTCGAGATGCTCCACCGGTGCACCCGTAATAATCATTCCGTCGAACTTTTCATTCCGCATACATTCGAAATCGCGATAAAACGCCTTCATATGTTCGATAGGCGTATTTTTCGAAGTATGACTTTTCAGTTTCATGAAGCTGACCTCAATCTGTAGCGGTGAGTTAGACAACAGACGAATCAAATCAGTTTCAGTAGTTATTTTTATCGGCATCAAATTGAGGATAACAATTTTCAGCGGACGGATATCCTGCGTACTGGCGCGTGAATTGTCGATGACGAAAATATTTTCCTCCTTCAGTAGATCAATAGCCGGAAGTTTGTCTGGTAAATTAAGTGGCATTTCTTTATCCGTTAATTAGTTGCAAGTGCAAAATTAGGAAATAAAAATAAAATCTCCCTTATTCTTCCACCGGAAAGACTAAGGGAGAGAACAGATTATTTGAACATTACAGAGCTATCCGGACACTTTCTCTCTGTCCCAACAATAACCACCGATTACAATCATGCCACAATTACACTCTCTTCGCAGCACAAACGAACGCTCACAAGCTTGCATATATTGAAAAATTTTACGAATATTGCATATAAGTTTGCCGATAACCTAATCTATAAGTCTAAACTTAAAAAAATCCATTAACCTAAGTATCTATACAGCTACTTATACAATATTAAGATTCAATGAGAAACCTTCTGTTCATATCCTTAAGTTGCCTGACCTTCACAGCCTACGGTCAGACCAGAGAATTTGCCAACACCATCAAAGTAGAAGATTCCGATTCGAAGGAAGTTATCCTGGAAAAAGCAGCACATATCGTCCCAACAGCCAACCAGTTGCGTTCGCTGGAAAATGAATTTATTGCTTTTGTACATTTAGGTCCAAATACATTTACCCGTATGGAATGGGGAACCGGCAAGGAAGATCCCAAAGTTTTTGACCTGAAACAACTGGACACTGACCAATGGTGTGAAGCCATGAAAGCAGCCGGAATGAAAATGGTGATACTGACAGTGAAGCATCACGATGGTTTTGTTCTGTGGCAGAGCCGCTATACCAAACACGGCATCATGTCTACCGACTTCCAGAACGGGAAAGGAGATATCCTGAAATCGCTGTCGGCTTCCTGTAAGAAATACGGACTCAAACTAGGCGTATATCTGTCACCGGCAGATTTGTACCAGATTGAAAGTCCAGATGGTTTGTACGGCAACTTAAGCAAATATACGATGCGTACTATTCCACGTCCTGTAAAGGGACGTCCCTTCAAGAACAAGACCAGTTTCCAGTTCATGCTGGACGATTACAATGAATATTTCATGAACCAGTTGTTCGAAATCCTTACGGAATACGGAGATATACACGAAGTATGGTTCGACGGAGCTCACCCCAAACGCAAAGGAGGACAGCGTTACAACTATACCGCCTGGAAACAGCTGATCAAAGCCGTAGCTCCCAATGCTTCCATATTCGGACGGGAAGATATCCGCTGGTGTGGCAATGAAGGTGGCAAAACCCGAGATACTGAATGGAATGTAATTACCTATTCGGAAAACCCTGATACGACTTCTTACTTCCCCGATCTGACCGATAAAGATTTGGGTAGCCGTGAAGTTTTATATAAAGGCGATTACCTGCATTATCAGCAGGCAGAAACCAATACCTCTATCCGCGAAGGATGGTTCTATCGTGATGATACCCAGCAGAAAGTAAGAAGTGCAGACGACGTGTTCGATATCTACGAACGTGCCGTAGGCGGTAACTCGACTTTCCTTCTGAATATACCTCCTAACCGGGACGGACGTTTCTCTGACAGGGACGTGGCAACGCTGAAGGAAGTGGGCCAGCGTATCCGTGAAACGTATGGTGCAGACTTATTGAAGGGCGCAAGTGGTCCGGCAGAGGTCCTGGATAACGATAAAAATACCTTCACGACAGTTGCCTGCGGAGCAAAAATAACCCTTACAACTCCCTCTCCTGTTACATTCAATCGTCTTGTACTTCAGGAAGCCATTGCCCTCAGAGGAGAACGTGTAGAAGAACATATAGTGGAAGCATGGATAGACCGTAAATGGAAAGAGGTAGCACGCGGCACCAACATCGGTTATAAACGTATCCTCCGTTTCCCGGATGTAACGACCAACAAGATTCGGGTTCGTTTCACACAGACACGTCTGGATGCAGCCATCAGCAAAATATCTGCACACTATTACCATTCACGTCCACCACAACTGTCAGCACATCGTGATGTAAACGGTATGGTCACCATTGAACCCCTGCGACAGGAATTCAACTGGAACCGCAACAGTGAGAACAGTGCAGACAATCTGAATGCAGGTTACACCATTTATTATACATTGGACGGCACAGAACCGACTACTTCATCGAAGGTTTATACAGGACCGTTCTTTGCAGACAACCAAGAGGTATCTGCCGTTTCTGTACTGAATAATCAGACAGGAGCCGTATGTAAGGAACAGTTCGGATATGTCAAGAAGGACTGGAAAGTAGTACACGCAGGCAGTGAGGACGGCGAGCATCAGGCAGCACTTGCCATCGATGAAGATCCGGCTACTTACTGGCAAACAGCTCCGGCAGCAACCGACCAAAGTCTGACTATCGATATGGGCAGCGTGAAGTCCATCAAAGGATTTGCCTATACTCCTCAGAAAGCTAATCAGGAAGGTATGTTTGAGCGTGGTACGATATGGGTAAGTACGGACAACCAGAAATGGGAAAAAGCGGATGATTTCGTATTTGGCAACCTGATCAATGACCCTGTAAAACGTTACCATTACTTCAAATCGGAAGTGAAAGGCCGCTATGTAAAGATTGAAATGGTCGAATCTGCCAACCAGTCGAAGTATGCTTCGATTGCCGAACTCGATATTTTGTAAACCGAAAGTGATAGCATAGAGGTAATTAATCTCCCCAAAAGAGCCCTGCCATTCCTCCTATTTATGGGAAGGAATGGCAGGGTTTTACACTTTCTCCATCTGACGGATAAATTCCATTACTGATTATGATATTGACTGGAGGAAATTCGTCTATGGATATTAATCAGAATAAACTAATTATGTATCATTAATATTTAAACATAAAAGGGTATGAAAAAAATAAAATCATTCTATTATGAGATTGTAATTGCAAATATTTATTTGCTGGATATAAACAAACGAGAATATGATGAAAGCAGTGTTTACGATGGAATTTGGGTAACTTTACAGACATTTGTTGTATATACTGTCATAAGTTTTATCTTTATTCTTATACGCATCTTTGGTACTCTGCAAAATCCGTTAGCAACTGGCATAGGAGTTGTTATTTTGTGTCAAATAGCGGTTCATTTAATTATGAAAAAGCTTAAGAAAAGTAGTTATGTTCAGATAGTCCACGAAGAATATTTAAAAATGAATGTAGAAGAAAGAAAAAAACACTATAAGCGTGGATTATGGAAACTTATACCTTTATTTTTATATCCCCTTATAGTTATCGGGGTCTTAAAGCTGATAACTGTAATCTTTTAAGTTGACTCTTTCAGCTGTAACTGTTTATAAATAAGTACCTATGAAAGCAATACAAAACTGCTTACAGAAAATAGTTATCTATAAAATATATTCGTTAGAAAAGCAAAAAATGGAATATAATGACAATGAAGTATATAATCACATAGGAGTAGGTTTTTTGATTGTATTCTCATATATAGTAATTATATTGCTTTTTTTATCCGTACGATTATTTAATGAATTGAGAAACAATTCCACACTTATTGTTTGCGTTACAATATTATGTTTTTCGGCTAAGTATTTTTTCGTAAAACACTTAAAACAAAAAAAATATGTTCAGGCAATTCACAAAGAGTATTTACAAATGGATTTAAAGAAAAGAAAGGAAAACTATAAAATTGGATTATATTACGTTGTATTTGTTATTTTATTTCCTCTATTCAGCATACTGATCATGGAATTAATGACTATCATTATTTAAGAAGATCCTTTACTTTAACAGAATCAATACAACCATCCACAAAAAAAGAAAAGCCACTGGAAATATACGTCTCCAATAGCTTTTCTAACTTTATAAACTCAGGTAGTTCGAACCAATGTGTGTTACAAACTATCCTTTATTATTATTTTTCAATGCTTCTTTCTTGTCTTGATGATTAAAGTAAATCACACCGACAATAGCTATAACCGACACAAGTACTGACATGATAATTGCTCCCATATCATTCTCCTTCCTTTTTTTCTTCTCTTACAAGCCATAAGCCTGAAAGTAGTGTTAATACTATGGCAATAGACACAACAAAGTAAATTATCCAAGAGTCCTTTATGTCGTTGAAAACAGAGGACAACAAAACCGCTGTCGTCAAATACTTAGCTATATCCATCAGCCATTTACCTAATTCTTTCTTCATATTTGCAAAGATACAAAACAACTCTTAATCTGACAATATCTTCTGTTACCAATAGTAACTTTCAGAGAACAAATTATAGCCACTTTACAACCGATTTTTGTAAATGCTTGCCATCAGCTTCTGGTACTGATTCTCCAGTTCCATGTAAGCCTGCAAGTTACGATATATATTGTCGGCTTCCGTATAGTAATCGATGATGGAAAGTTGTCCTGCGGTAACGGCTTCTTTCAGCATGTCCAGCGTTTGATGCATCAGCTCCACGTCGTATGCCTGCATGACGGTAGTCAACTGCTGCATTTCGTTGAACTGGCTCTGCACCTGAGCCTCTGCCTGCAAGCGGGCATTATCCAACTGATACTGGGCACTGATAGCTTGTGCACGGGCTATCTGGTGCTTCTTCCTATTCGAAAAGATCGGTAAACTTCCTCCGATAAGGAAACCGTTGCTCTTTTCATCGAGTGAAGTGTTGCGACGATAGCCTATTTCCAGTTTCGGCAACCAGCTCTGACGACTTACACTGATGTTCTTCTCGGCAGCACGCGCAGCGGCATCAGCAGCCAGCAGCGTAGCATCGGTAGCCATCACCTCATCGTACAAGGCGTTATAGTCTTTCAGCGCTTCTACCTGCGGATAATCGCGTGAGGTAAAGTCCATCGGAAGATTGCCGTTCATGGCAAGCAACTGCTGCAAGGCGGTACGATGAGCCGCATTGTTCTGCGAAACTTCTGTCTGCACACTCATCCGTTCCATCTTGATTTTATTGACTTCCAGTATGCCGGCATCCCCTTCTTCCAGCCGCTTTTCGAACAAGGCAAGCAGTTCGTCGGCATTCTTTTTCCGTTCTTCCAGCAGACCTTGCTGTTTATTCAGCATTACAAGATCCAAGCAGAGATTCTTTGCATTCAGCAGTATATCGCGACGGGTAGCTTCATACTGACGGTGAAGGGCTTCACGCTGCAACTTTCCCGAACGGCTGCGTGCCGCATACAAAGTAGGAAAATCGAATCCCTGTGTCACGACCAGTTCCGAACTCGACATACCGGTAATACCTTTGGTATAAAACGGACTATATTCTACCGAAGGATCTTCCAGGTTATTCTGTGTCTGGACTTCCAATTGTGCAGCTCGTGTAGCATGTTGCTGTGACTGCAATTCTTTATTATTCTGTTCTATCTGACGGAGCACCTCATCGATGCTCTGTGCCTGCATGCCTGCCGTAAAAAACAGACATGCAGCCAATGTAATATAGGTATGTTTCATAATTACTGTTTATTAGCATCTGACTTCTTGCGGTTCATCAGTTCGTACACAATAGGGATGACAAAAGCATTGAGGAAAGTCGAGGTAAGCAAACCTCCCAGGATAACCTTTGCCATCGGACTCTGGATTTCGTTGCCGGGCAAACCTCCACGCAAAGCAAGAGGTATCAATGCCAGAGCAGACGATAAGGCGGTCATCAGAATCGGATTCAGACGGTCGAGAGAACCTCGAAGAATACTTTCGCGCAATCCCATTCCTTGTTCATCACGCAACGTATTGTAATGGCTGATAAGCAGCATACCGTTACGGGTAGCAATACCGAATAATGATATAAATCCGATGATTGCCGGAATACTGACTTCACCTGTAGTGCACAGCAAGGCAAATACACCACCTATCAGGGCAAGTGGCAGGTTCAGCAAAATCACGCCACTCTGTGAAGCATTGCGGAACTGCATGTACAGCAACAGGAAGATGACCACAATACTCATCAGTGAGGTAAGCAGCAAGGTACGACTGGCGGCCTGCTCACTTTCAAACTGTCCGCCGTATTCGATGTGATAACCTTCGGGCAACTGTATCTTTTCATTCACCCGTGTCTGGATATCGTTTACTACACTACGCAGGTCACGTCCGCTGGTATTTGCCGAAATGACAATCTTACGTTTTACGTTCTCACGGTTAATGGTATTCGGTCCCATAGACGATTCCACGCGCGCCACGTAGCTCAACGGTATCTTGCGTCCCTGAGCATCGTCTATCATCAGGTCTTTGATGCGTTCCATCGAGCCACGGTTATCTTCCGCTGCACGTACCACAAGATTGAAAGATTTTCCTTTTTCGTATACCTGAGAAACAACTTCTCCGGCCATGTTTACTGTAACAAATTCATTGAACTGTGCCAGTGAAATGCCATACTTGGCAAGCATTTCCCGGCGAGGTATAATTTTCAGTTCCGGACGCTCAATCTGCTGTTCCACATTCAAGTCAGCAATACCTTCCACATCGCTTACAGCCTCTTTTATCTGATTACCCAAAGAGAACATCTTGTTCAGATCATCACCGAAAAGCTTGATAGCGATATTTGCCTGCGTACCACTCAGCATGGCATCGATACGGTGACTGATAGGCTGACCGATTTCGATATTTGCCCCAGTCAGCACCGACAATTTATGACGAACCTCTTCGAGTACTTCCTGATGGGAACGACCGTCCAGTTCGAACGGAGCTTCTATTTCCGAAACGTTTACACCCAATGCATGCTCGTCGAGTTCGGCACGTCCTGTCTTGCGTGCTACGGTCTTTATTTCGGGAATGGTAAGCAGCAGTTCCTCTGCCTGACGGCCAATCTTATCAGACTCTTCCAGTGAGATACCGGGAAGAGAGCTTACATTGATGGTGAACGAACCTTCGTTGAACGGTGGCAAGAAACTATGTCCTAACGTAAAGAACGCTCCCAATGCCACGATAAACAAGGCTATAGTACCACCCAGCACCGTCCGCTTATGTTCCAGTGCCCAAAGCAGTCCGCGTTCGTAATGCTTTTTCATCCATACGGCAACAAAAGCCTCTTTGGGCAGCCCGTTTTTCTTGAAATCTCCTCCCAGCAGATAGCTGCACAGTACGGGAGTAAGTGTCAGCGCTACGACTGTTGAAGCGAACAATGAAACGATGAATGCGATGCCCAGCGGAACCAGCATTCTACCTTCCATACCACTCAAGAAGAACAGAGGTACGAAACTCACTACGATAATCAGGGTTGAGTTAAGAATGGGCATACGCACTTCACGCGAAGCATGGAACACGACATCCAATACGGGTTTGCGTTCACCGGCAGGAAGCATACGGTTTTCACGCAGATGCTTCCATACGTTCTCCACATCGACTATGGCATCGTCTACCAGCGAACCGATGGCAATGGCCATACCTCCCAGACTCATGGTATTGATGCTGAGTCCCATATAGTGAAGTACCAGAATAGCTACCACCAGCGACAAGGGAAGTGTAACCAGCGAAATGATGGTAGTACGTGTGTTGGCAAGGAAAAGGAAAAGTACGATAACCACAAAGATAGCTCCTTCGTAAAGAGATTCCTGTACATTGCCAATAGAGCTTTCGATGAAACGTGACTGACGGAAGATATCGGTAGAAACCTTTACATCTGCCGGAAGATTCTTTTGTAAGTCTTTCAAAGCAGCTTCCAGCTTTTCCGTCAATTCGATAGTTCCTGTATTCGGCTGTTTGGTAACAGTTATCAGTACGGCAGGTTTACCTTTTTCCGAAGCAAGTCCCAGTTTAGGCTGCTGGGCTCCTACCTGTACATCGGCAATATCTTCCAGTGTGACCGGAGCACCGTCGACGGTCTTTACAACCGAACGTGCCATCTGACGTACATTATCCGTAGAAACTACTCCACGCACGATGTATTCGTTGCCATATTCATAAATTACTCCTCCGTTGGTATTCTGATTCATGCCACGAGTTACTGCCATGACTTCTCCCAATGTCACACCGTAGTGCTTCATGCGCTCGGGATGCAGCAGTATCTGGTATTCTTTAATGTCACCTCCCAACACGGCAACCTGAGCAACTCCTCCGGTAGACAGCAAACGCGGACGGATAGTCCAGTCGGCAAGTGTACGCAAATCGAGCATAGAGGTGCTGTCGGCAGTCAGTCCCACAATCAGCAACTCACCTAAAATAGATGACTGTGGACCGAGTGTAGGATTGCCCACATTATCGGGTAAATCCTCACCTACCGTTGCCAGTTTTTCAGATACAATCTGACGTGCCAGGTAAATGTCCGTATCCCAGTCGAACTCTACCCATACTACAGAAAATCCCGTTGTCGACGATGAGCGTACACGACGTACTCCCGTAGCACCATTCACTGCCGTTTCGATAGGGAACGTAACTAACTGTTCCACTTCTTCGGCAGCCATGCCTCCCGCTTCCGTCATTACAACTACGGTAGGTGCATTCAGGTCAGGAAACACATCCACTTCGGTATGAAATGCCGTATAGGTTCCTCCTATCAGCAATAATATCGAAGCCACCAGAACCAGCAGACGGTTCTGTAATGAAAAATGTATGATTTTATTCAGCATAATATTCTATAATGATATACGTGTCTGCAACAAAACACGTCCGACGATTAATGATTGTGTGTATGTCCCGGAATGGTATTGCCGGCAGCAGCCAGTTTTACATGCATAGCTCCGACAGTCACCACTTTTTCTCCGCCTTTCAGTCCCGAAAGAACTTCCACACGGCAGCCATCGTTCATGCCAAGCTTTACTTCCTGTTTCTTGTAACATTCCGCATCTACCTGCAAGTATACGAAATTCAGTCCCTGTTCTTCGGTAATTGCCGAAACAGGCAGGCTGATAACTCCCTGACGCTCTTCCGACAACAGATATACCTCTACGAAAGAACCAGGTATCACATCGCCACGGTTATCAAATTCAAAAGTAACTGGGATGTAATAGGATGCATCGCCCGATGATTTGCCATACGACAGCAAACGTCCTTTCAAATCATCCAGCCGATATACTTTGTCATCGTAAGTAGTTGTGAAATTGGCCGAAACAATCGATTTCAGTCCAGCATAATAACGTTCGGACACTTCAGCTTTCAACTGTAAACGACGAGTCTGGGTAACGGTAAGTAAAGGCTGTCCTACGGTTACATAGTCGCCTTCCTTTACCAGACACGACTTGACATAGCCTCCTATCGGCGACTTGACAGCCACTCCTTTTCCGTCCTTGCTGGGAGAAAGTGCCTCGTAAGCTATGCGGGCATTTTCATAATTTTCTTTCAGCTGATTAAAATCTTTCTGCGAAACGATTTGCTTGTCCACCAGCTTGGCCGCACGTTCGTATTCACTCTTTGCCGTTTCGTAAGCAATACGGGCACGCTTTACCGGATCCCCTTCCTGAATATGCTGTGAAGAAACTGTAAGCAGTGCCATACCGGCAGATACCTGTGTACCTTCAATCAATAAACGGGTAAAGTTCACAACACCCGAAACAGCAGCAACGACCGTGGCTTCATCGCCTTGAGCAGCCAATACCTGTCCACTGGTAGGAATCACACTACGAAAAGCAGCTGGTTGTACTTCCTCTACTTGTACACCGGCGGCCTGAGCTTTTTCAGGAGTTAAAACGATTTCGTCTACGTGGGCAGCATGCGTCTCTTTTGCCTCCCCCTCAGCTTCGTGGTCATGTCCTTCATGACCTCCACAAGAGCCCAGCATACACGCAGCCAGAGCTCCCATAAAAATATAATGCTTCATAATGATGTAATTAATGTATTAAAGACAAAAACTTATTTCTCCGCACCGCGAAGGTACGGACATTGTCCTGCAACCGGATTGCAGTTTTTTATACAAGAATTACAGAAGCGGGAGGTGCACGTAACCCAGCTGTCTGAATAAACTGGTACGCATGCAGACTTTCTACAAAGAGCGCCCAGTCGGCATCAGCATCGTCAGTCGGTAAGGCCAGTACGCCCAATACGTTAACCAACGGATAAAGTATGGAATAAAAAGAATAATCGGGAGTTATGTCGGACAGATGCTGGTCGGGTGTACTGCATTGAAAATTGGTAACACACACACTGGTACACGAATGGCGGTCGGCATCGTCGCTATGATGCATATGTCTGCTGCATGTTGCAGTAGCCTCATGTGCCACCAGATCGGTCGACAAACAGAATATTTCCGAATGATGATGATGTGGGAAAACCTGAGCAACCAGCATCAGCATGCAGATTGCCAACAAAAAATATGATTTGAATTCCCTTTTCATCATCATTCTGTATCAGTTAATAATATCAAGCTTCTTCATCGCCGTTATCTTCGGCTATCGGTGTGGTGACGAGTACCTTATCGATACGCGCTCCGTCCATATCGACAACCTCGAAAGTAAATCCGTTCCACTGGAGTGTTTCACCACTGGTAGGAATGTGCTGCAATTCCTTCAGCAGCAAGCCTCCCAACGTATGATACTCTGAAGCTTCGAATAAGTCACTGCGGTTAAAATAACACAAGAAGTCATATAATGAACACTGTCCGTCTACCAGCCAGCCTTCCTTATTTACTCGTTTGATGATATCCGGTTCTTCCTCCGGATCGTCTACATTACCCACTAATCCTTCCAGAATATCACGCAGCGTAATAATACCGGTACAGATACCAAATTCATCACAAACCAGTGCACGACTGATTTTCTGCATCTTCATCTGCTCAAGCACTTTATAAACGTTCATGCTCTCATGAAAATACGTAGCCTCATGAATCAAAGACGCCAGCTTAAAATCGGGATTAGACAGATGTACAACCAGATCTTTCAAGTTTACAATTCCTTTCACATGATCCAGGTCACCGTCGGCTATCGGATAAAACTCAAACAAGTTTTCATTTACTACCGCTCTGACTTCGTCGGCAGTCATATCCATGTCCAGCCAGACAATATCACTCTTATGTGTCATGATCGAGCTGACTTTCAAATCTCCCAACAAGAATACACGCTGCATGATATCTTTCTCTACAGGCTGTACCTCTCCTTCTTCGGTTCCCTCCTCGATGATAGACTTGATTTCCTCTTCGGTCACCTTATTGTCGGTTTCCTTGATCCCCAGTAAATTGAAAATAATCTCAGTACTCTTGGAAAGCAGCCAAACGAAAGGAAGTGCGATAGAAGCAAGTACTCTCATGGGACGTGCAACCACTTTGGCAGCCTTTTCGGCAACACTCAGTCCGATACGCTTCGGTACGAGTTCTCCGAAAATAATCGTAAGGTAAGTTACAACGACTACAATGATACCCTGAGCCAATGCCGAAGCATAGGTAACAGATACTCCCCACGAAATCATGGTTTCGGTCAGGTCGGCGGCAATGCGGTTTCCCGAATAGATACCGGTTAAAATACCAATCAGGGTAATTCCAATTTGTACTGTTGAAAGGAAGCGGTCGGGGTCGTTAGCCAGCTTTAAAGCTACTTTAGCAGACTTGCTGCCTTTTTTTGCATCTGAAGAAAGCCGAGATTTACGGGCTGATATTAATGCCACCTCGGACATAGCGAAAATACCGTTAAGTACTATCAACCCGATAATTATGATTATCTCATCCATATAAAAAATAAGTGTGTTTGCCTCACAAATATAGCGCAATGTTCCATGACTATAAAAGATAGTTCCTACAATTAAACAGTTTTAACAAAAAAACTGAATCACTCACCCGAATGCATACATTTTGTACGCAAACGGAATTTATGATAGTAAATTCTGCCAGTATTTTTTGCCAATTCCCTAAAGTTTGATGTCTGTTTTTCTATTCATGCCTAATTTCCTAAACGTAAAAATGCCTATCTTTGGCAAAAAATAAGAAAACAGATGAATACAGAATATTTAAACAACTTTGAAGAGAAACTACAGCAAGAGTTACTACACTTGTGTACCAATTACGGCATGCTCGACGGCACGCTACTAGCTGCCGATGACATAGACAACCGCTGGCACGACCTGGCTCCCGAATATGTAGCCGATGCGGTAGGACAAATTCGTGATTATCCTGTCGTATCAGTAGCTTGGGCTGCTTATCTTGGCCTGGGAGTCGCTTTTGGATGGGATGAAGACTGGGAATATTACGCACAGGCCAGCTATCTGTCGTATTACGGTGAGCAAGGTTTCGATGATATGGACGAACACATCGTACGCGATCTGCTGCAACTGCCGCTCGACAGCAAAGAAGCAGGCCAGCTGGAAGACATTATCCGCCGCTGCGGACAAGCTACAGTAAGCATGATACGCCATGAACAGATAGAACCTCAGAGTCCGATGGCTTTTCATGTTTTCGCACGTGCCTGCCGCACAATGTTCCGTATCGGTGCAGCCATCGAGCTGAAACGTCTGGGATACAAGTTCGAGAAAATAGAATTGGGACGGAATTTGAATGAGTTGCCCTCATAAATTCTTCGTTTTTTTCTATCTTTGCCACACAACAAATTTGCAAACAACAAGAAAAAATATAACATGAAGCGGATAAAAGTCACTTCCCCCCACGGAATAAATACTTGTATACAGCTTCCTTCATCGAAAAGCATCTGCAACCGTGCACTGATAATCAATGCCCTTGCCAAAGGAAACTGTCACCCGGAAAACCTGTCCGACTGCGACGACACACGGGTGATGATACAAGCTTTGCAACACATGCCTTCTATCATCGACATTATGGCGGCCGGTACGGCCATGCGTTTCCTGACGGCTTTTCTTGCCGTAGGCGAAGGCACACACATCATAACCGGAACACAGCGTATGCAGCAGCGCCCTATCAGCATACTGGTCAATGCACTCCGTGCACTGGGAGCCGACGTAGAATATGCAGGCAATGAAGGTTTTCCACCCTTGCGCATCGTAGGACGCAAGCTGGTAAACAGTGAAGTGACTTTGCCAGGAAATGTAAGTTCACAATATATCTCTGCCTTGCTGATGATAGGTCCGGCACTGACTAACGGACTAAAGCTTACACTGACGGGAGAAATTGTATCTCGCCCATATATCGACCTTACGCTGAAACTGATGCGCGACTTTGGAGCCAGTGTAGCCTGGATCAGTGAAAACCAACTGGAAGTAAAGCCTCAACCTTATCAAGCTGTTCCCTATTATGTAGAGAGCGACTGGAGCGCAGCTTCGTACTGGTATGAAATCTGCGCATTGTCGGAACAGACAACAGTCTGTCTGCCGGGATTATTCCGCGAAAGCCCGCAAGGTGACTCGGAAGTAGCACGGTTATTCGAACAGCTGGGAGTAGAAACCGTTTATGGGGAACGTGAAGTGACTCTTCGAAAAATAGGAAAAATCACTGCACGCATGGAATACGATTTCGTTAATCAGCCTGACTTAGCCCAGACATTTGTAGTGACTTGTGCCGTAATGGGTATTCCTTTCCGTTTCTCCGGACTTCAGAGCCTGAAAATTAAAGAAACCGACCGCATAGCCGCTTTAATAGCCGAAATAAAAAAGCTGGGATACCTCATTACAGAAAGCGAAGGTTCCGTACTGTCGTGGAACGGTGAACGTTGCACTCCTGACGCCAGCCCCTGCATAGACACTTACGAAGACCATCGCATGGCTATGGCTTTTGCTCCCGCCTGCATCCGATTGGGAGATATATACATCAATCATCCGCAAGTAGTTACCAAATCATATCCGCATTACTGGGAAAACCTGATACATGCGGGATTCAACATCACGGAGGAATAAATCATCATGTGGATACTTATTGTCATACTGATAGGAGTAGCATTATTCGGACTGGTAGCCGGATATTTCTATAACCGGAACATACAAAAGAAAATCGATCGCGGAGAGCTGGAAGAAGCTCCTCCCGTAGTAACCGTAGACAGTGAATGCTGCGGTCAGCATCAGATTTGTGAAAAAGAAAGTCTGCTGGCAGCTGTAAGCAAGCAAATAGAATATTACGACGACGAAGAACTGGACCGCTTCAAAGGACGTCCTTCTGACGGATATTCGGAAGAGGAAATCGAAGAGTTCCGCGACATTCTGTACTCCATGCAGGAAGTGGATGTGGCAGGATGGAGCCGAAGTCTGCAACTTCGTGGCATTGAATTGCCCGACGAACTGAAAGATGAACTTTTCCTTATCGTAGGAGAACGAAGATTTCATTAATCTTCCTGCCGGTCTGTCTCATTACCGAATACAACTATCATGGATATATTAGAACTGTTACAATATACTTTTTTCCAACATGCCCTGCTGGGTAGTCTGTTTGCCAGCATCGCCTGCGGAATTATCGGAACCTACATTGTCACCCGTCGGCTTGTTTTTATCAGTGGAGGAATCACACATGCTTCTTTCGGAGGTATCGGAATCGGACTCTATACGGGTATTTCTCCCCTGCTCACGGCAGCCATCTTTTCGGTGCTGTCAGCTTTCGGAGTAGAATGGCTCAGCAAGCGGAGTGATATGCGTGAAGATTCTGCCATTGCTGTATTCTGGACATTCGGAATGGCTATCGGAATCATTTTCAGTTTCCTTGCTCCGGGATTCACTCCCGACCTTTCTTCATTTCTTTTCGGAAATATACTTACCATCACACAAAGTGACATACTGCTGCTTGGTATACTGAGTATAGTGCTTATCATATTCTTTTCACTGTTTCTACGCCCAATCGTAGCTATCGCTTTCGACCGTGAGTTCGCGCGTTCACAACATCTTCCCGTAGCCACTTTCGAGTATCTGCTGATGATGTTTATCGCTCTGACTATCGTATCATGCCTGCGCATGGTAGGCATCGTGCTTGCCATCTCACTACTCACCCTCCCACAGATGACGGCAAACTTGTTTACCAGCCGTTTCAAGAATATCATCTGGCTGTCTATCGGCATCGGCTATATCAGTTGTCTGGGCGGACTGCTGTTCTCATACAAATATCAGATTCCTTCAGGAGCAGCCATCATCTTTATATCCATACTAATATATGTCGCAGCAAAAATCTGCCGGCAGTTCCGTAAACAGGAATAAATATTCGCGATTTTTACTTACTTTTGCAAGAACAATAAAAACAGATACTTATGGAAATAAAAATTACTTCACTCGATCATATCCACGAAGCTGCCAAAGAGTTTATTGCAGCCATGGGCGATAACACAGTATTTGCCTTCTATGGCAAAATGGGAGCAGGAAAGACTACTTTTACCAAAGCTGTATGCGAAGAACTGGGAGTAACAGATGTCATCAACTCACCTACATTCGCTATCGTAAATGAGTATCGTTCGGAAACTACTGGAGAACTGATTTATCATTTCGACTTCTACCGTATCAAAAAACTGGAAGAAGTATACGACATGGGGTATGAAGATTATTTTTACAGTGGAGCTCTGTGCTTTATCGAATGGCCTGAACTGATAGAAGACTTGCTTCCGGGCAATGCAGTAAAGGTATATATCGAAGAAAACGAAGACGGCACTCGTACCGTCCGCTTCGATGCCGAAGAATAATGCATTATGGTGACACACTATATCATACAGGGCATATTTGTCCTGGTGGGGCTGCTGGCGTTGCTGGCTGCCCTATTCAACTGGGACTGGTTTTTTACGGCCCATAACACACAGTTCATCGTAGCCAATGCCGGCAGAAACCGTGCACGTCTGTTTTATGCCGCCATCGGTCTGCTGATGATAGCTACGGGAGTATTCTTCTTCCTTTCCATTCAGGGATGCATCTAAGTAACAACTAATCTATGAAAAACACCAACCTCAAAAAATGCTTCACAGCAAGCTTACTCGGAATCATTGCACTAGGAAGCTATGCACAAGTCAATTACGTAGAACCACCTATAATGGGATGGAGTTCATGGAACACTTACCGCGTCAATATCAACGAAGAGCTGATCAAGAAACAGGCAGATGCCATGATTTCACAGGGACTTGACAAGGTTGGCTATCATTTCATAAACATCGACGACGGATTCTTCGGATTCCGCGATGAGAAAGGTATCCTACATACCCATCCACAACGTTTTCCAAACGGAATGAAAGGAATAGCCGACTATATCCATTCGCTGGGACTGAAAGCAGGTATTTATTCGGAAGCGGGAGCCAACACATGCGGTTCACTTTGGGATGGAGATAAAAACGGAATTGGGGTTGGGCTTTATGGATTTGAACATCAGGACGCCAACCTTTTCTTCAACGAATGGGGATTTGATTTTATCAAGATTGACTACTGCGGAGCCGGACAGCAGCTCGACCTTGAAGAACAAGAAAGATATACGGAAATTGTCAATGCCATCCGCGAAGTTTGTCCACGAAATATTTCTCTGAATATCTGCCGATGGGCTTATCCGGGTACATGGGTAAGCAGTCTGGCACGTTCCTGGAGAATCAGCGGAGATATCAACCCGTCGTGGGAATCTGTCAAATATATAATCGACAAAAATCTGTATCTCTCAGCCTTTGCCGGTAACGGACATTACAATGATATGGACATGCTGGAAATAGGACGAGGATTAAAGCCGGAAGAGGAGGAAACTCACTTTGGCATGTGGTGCATAATGAGTTCACCACTGCTGATCGGCTGCGATCTGACTGCCATCCCGGCATCTTCACTGCAACTGCTGAAAAATAAGGAACTCATCGCACTGAACCAAGATCTGCTGGGACTTCAGGCGTATGTAGTGCAACACGAGCATGGAGGATATGTACTGGTAAAAGACATCGAAGAAAAAAGAGGAACAGTACGGGCAGTAGCTCTATATAACCCGACCGAAGAAATCTGTTCCTTCCGGGTTCCCTTATCAATACTCGAACTGGAGGGTACAACACGTATACGCGACCTTGTGAAACAAAAAGATGAACGTTCGGTAACAGACTTCATACAGTTTGATGTACTCCCCCACGGAAGCAAAATTCTGAGAGTACAAGGTGAAAGACGTATGGAACCTATCCGCTACGAGGCAGAACAGGCTTATCTGAATCAGTTTGACGACTTGGCAAAACGTAAACGGGGAATAGCTTTCATGCCTTTCGAAACAGCATCCGGAGGCATGACAATAACCAATCTTGGCGGACATAAAGATAACTACGCACAATGGAATGAAGTTTTCAGTGAACAAGGTGGTACGTACCAGATGACAGTTCAATACATACCTGCCGAAAAGAAAGAACGTGAAATAAGTGACCGCCGCCTGGAAGTTACCGTCAACGGAAACATGACAGTGGTCGACAAATTGGAAACAGACCGTTCTAAAGGTGTCGCTCAAACGACATTCACCGTAAATTTGCAAAAAGGATATAATGTGATAAGAATAGGAAGCCGATTCAGCTGGTCTCCCAATTTAGACTGTTTTACCCTCACTCCTGTAAAATAAGTTCACAGTAGCTTATTACATAAGAAAACTGCATAACACAAATATAAAATTCTTAAAAAAACATCAAAAAAAGAGGCTTCCTCATTTTTGAAGAAAGCCTCTTTTTCCCTATTTCTTGCTGACAAATCAATCGACTTGTCCCAATGAATTTCCGTATTCCATTTCGCCCTGAACCACAAAGAACACATCGTCGGGTTCGAAAGGTCCCATACCGTCTTTTGCAGCCTCTTTGACTATGTAGTTTACAATTTCATCCTGGTCGATGTTGATGTAACCTTCTTCGTCAGGTTGAGCGTCCAGACATCCGCTGGTTGTATAATAGTCTACTATCAAGTCGAGAATGTAATACAAATCGTCGTCTGTAAACTTCTCTTTCAAATCCTGAGGCAAATAGTTCTTAATAAACTCGATGGTCTTTTCATCGTCCTCATCTTCCAACAAGAAATCGTCTTCCATTCCCATAGTCTTAGCGCGTTTTAAGTTATTTTATTTCAATAAAGCTTCAACTTTTTCTTTCAAAGCAGCCTTTGTAGTAGCACCAACCTGTTTGTCTACCACTTCACCGTTCTTGATGAACAATACAGTAGGAATATTACGTACACCAAACTGTGCAGGAAGATCAGCGTTATCGTCTACATCACATTTACCGATGTTTACAGTATCTTTATACTCTTCTGCCAATTCTTCGATGTAAGGAGCAATCTGCTTACAAGGTCCACACCAAGTAGCCCAGAAATCCAATACTACAGGTTTTCCTTCTGCTACAATAGCTTCAAAATTGTCATCTTTAATGTTCAATGCCATAATTCTAGTTGTTTAGGTTATTCAATTATATACGCAAATATATACTAATTTATTTTATAGTCCAACAATGGCTGACTTTTTAAATAATTTACAATGTCTTTTCGTACTGATATTTTCATCGTACGTGACATCAGATTGACATACATCTGTCCGTCTTCATCTCGGATATAGAAGTACAGTTCGGCATTCCCGGGATTTTCTTTTACCAACGAACTCAGTTCCATAATCATCTCGTCGTTGACAGCAGACAGAGGAGCGGTAACCGTCAGCTTTTCTATCAGCCGGTCTTTTACTTCCGACAGCAGTTCGATGTTATTGATCTTCACTTCCCATTCCTCCTGCTTCCACTGGCGAGGCTGACACTTACCGTGCATAAATAAAAACATTCCTTCGGCAAAAAAGTTTTTCTTTTCTACCCATTCATTGCCAAAAAATGCAAATTCGGCCGTACCGGAATAGTCTTCCACTTTTGCCACGCCAAAAGGTTTTCCTGTTTTGGTATATCCTTCGCGTACACCGGTTACAATACCTCCCAGTGTCAGGTCATGATTCTGCAACGGAGTCAGATCAGACAGTTGTGCCATGTGGGTATTGCATACATTTTCAAGTATAACAGAAAACTCATCCAGCGGATGTGCAGACAGATAAATACCTACTAGTTCACGCTCCTTGTTCAAGCGTTCCAGATCGCTCCATGCCGGTGCACGGACAATTTCGGGAGTAGCTATTTCCACCTCATGCTCACCACCAAACAACGAATTGGCGGCAGCTGCCTTATCCATCTGATATTTGTTTCCATAACGCACCAGTACTTCGACAAATGTTTCGTCTTTGGCATTCTTTACAAAGAAGTCTTCGCGATGAATGTTCGGGAAGCTATCGAATGCTCCGGCCAAAGCCAGATTTTCGATATTCTTACGGTTACATGCCGAAAGATTCACACGCTGCACAAAGTCGAAGATATCTTTAAACGGTCCGTTTTTCTGTCGTTCGGTCAAGATGCTTTGTACGGCAGATTCTCCCACTCCCTTGATAGCTCCCAGTCCGAAACGGATATCTCCATGACGGTTTACAGAGAATTTCAGGCTACTTTCGTTTACATCAGGACCCAGTACGTTCACCCCGGTAGCCTTACTTTCGTCCATCAGCTTGGTAATTTCGGTAATGTTCGAAATGTTACGGCTCATGGTAGCCGCCATATATTCCGACGGATAGTTGGCTTTCAGGTAAGCAGTCTGATAGGCAACCCACGAATAGCAGGTAGCATGCGACTTATTGAAGGCGTAGGAAGCAAATTTTTCCCAGTCTGCCCAGATCTTTTCCAGAATCTTCGGATCATGACCGTTTTTCTTACCTCCTTCGATAAACTTAGGCTTCATATGATCCAGCTTGTCGCGCAACTTCTTACCCATCGCCTTACGCAAGGCATCCGATTCACCACGGGTAAAGTCGGCAAGCAGACGCGACAGCAACATCACCTGCTCCTGGTAAACAGTAATACCGTATGTATCTTTCAGATACTTCTCCATGACGGGAATATCGTACTCGATAGGCTTACGTCCTTGCTTACGGTCGATAAAGTCGGGGATATAATCCATCGGTCCCGGACGGTAAAGGGCATTCATGGCAATCAAATCCTCGAACGTAGTCGGTTGAAGTTCACGAAGATATTTCTGCATACCAGCCGATTCGAACTGGAACGTACCGATGGTTCTACCCTCACTATAAAGGCGGTAAGTAGCAGGGTCGTCGATAGGTATCTCGTCTATATTCAGGATAATTCCTTTACTCTGCTTAATATTTTCGAGAGCTTCCTTGATGATGGAGAGTGTCTTCAGTCCCAGGAAGTCCATCTTGATCAGTCCCGTATCTTCAATAACCGAACCTTCATACTGGGTAACGAGCATCTTCTCGCCGGTTTCTTTATCGTCGGCCGTGCTGACAGGAACCCAGTCGGTAATATCGTCACGGCAGATAATCGTACCACAGGCATGTACACCCGTATTGCGGACGTTTCCTTCCAACATCTTGGCGTACTTAATGGTATCACGAAGCACAGGATCCGACGATACTTCGGCTGCCTGAAGCTCGGGCACATAGGCTATTGCATTGGGCAAGTTAAGTTTCTTATCAGGAATCTTATCGGGTACAAGCTTACACAAACGGTCGGACTCCGATAAAGGTAATTTCTGTACACGGGCTACATCCTTGATTGCCAGCTTGGTAGCCATCGTACCGTATGTAATAATATGAGCAACCTTTTCCTGTCCGTACTTCTCGGTTACCCAGTTCAACACGCGTCCTCGTCCGTCATCATCGAAGTCGACATCGATATCAGGCAAAGAAATACGGTCAGGGTTCAGGAAACGCTCGAACAGCAAATCGTATTTGATAGGGTCGATCTGCGTAATACCCAGACAGTAGGCTACAGCCGAACCGGCTGCTGATCCACGTCCCGGACCGACAGATACATCAAGTTGATTGCGGGCCGCAGAAATAAAGTCCTGCACAATAAGGAAGTAACCCGGGAAACCCATGGTTTTCATGATATGAAGTTCGAACTTGATACGTTCTTTTACTTCATCTTCCAGATGCTCACCATAACGGCGGCGTGCTCCGTCGTATGCCAGCTTTGCCAGATAATCGGCTTCCAGCTTGATACGATACAGCTTTTCGTAACCTCCCAGTCGCTCAATCTTGGCCTTTGCCGACGCTTCATCCATGACCACATTGCCATTTTCATCTTGGGTAAATTCATCGAACAAATCTTTTTCGGTGAATTTCTTACGATATTCCTCTTCTGTTCCGAAGTCTTCGGGAATGGCAAAAGTAGGCATGATAGGCGCATGATCGATCGAATAAAACTCTACCTGATCGCATATATCGCAAGTATTCGCCAGTGCTTCGGGCACATCAGCAAACACTTCGTTCATTTCTTCACGGGTTTTCATCCACTCCTGTTTGGTATAAAGCATACGGTTAGGATCATCCAGATCCTTACCCGTACTCAAACAGATCAGACGGTCGTGTGCTTCAGCATTTTCTTCATCGACAAAGTGTACATCGTTTGTACACACCAGTTTGATATTATATTTTTTTGAATACTCTACCAGTTTCTGATTTACAACTTCCTGAAGCTTGTAAGTTTCATGATTTGCACGAGGCACTGTAGCCTTGTGACGCTGAAGTTCAAGATAAAAATCATCGCCAAACAGATTCTTATACCACTGGATAGCTTCTTCGGCCTCTGCAAACTGACCTGCCGTAATGCGGCGTGGAATCTCTCCACCCAAACATGCCGAACAGACAATCAGTCCTTCGTGATATTTTTCCAGTTCCACACGGTCGGTACGCGGACGCATATAGAATCCCTCGGTCCATGCTTTCGATACCAGTTTGATAAGGTTGTGATAACCCTTCAGGTTTTTAGCAAGTACCACCAGGTGGTATCCACTCTGGTCAGCCTTTCCTTCCTTATCAGTCAGACGACGGCGTGCGACATACATTTCACAACCGATAATCGGCTTGAAGAGCTTCTTCTTGGCAGCTTCCAACTGTTCACGGCAAGCAGCAAGGTCGGCTTCCGGATTCTCCGACTCAGCTTTTCCACTTTCCAGTGCAGCTATCTTTTTCTTCAAATCCTTTATTTCACCGTTGGTCCCGCCATTCTTCTTATTTACATAATTGAAGAATTCCTTTATACCGAACATATCACCATGATCGGTAACAGCAATGCCTCGCATGCCGTTGGCTATGGCTTTATCTACTAAACGGGGAATTGATGCCTGACCATCGAGAATAGAATATTGAGTATGGACGTGCAAATGAACAAAATCTTGCATATTTTCATTATTAAAAACAGAGTTCAAAGATACCGAGCTTTCGGAGAACAACCAACTACAAACGATAAAACTTGTAACGAATGAATACTTTTTAGTAAAAAAAAGGCATAAAGGACAATTCTAACGGTTGTTTATTTGGCAGGTTTTTAAATTAAATATATTTTTGCACGATAAATAAACTTTGTTATGACCCGATTGAACAAAATAAAAAAGATAAAGAAAATAAGATTACACCGGGAAGGTACTCACATTCTAATCACCAGCGCACTTTTATTGCTTATTGTCAACGCAGCATTGTATTGGGGATTAGAGTGCAAAATGCCTTTCTACATCATAGCTTTTGCCAGCATCATTCTTTACTTGCTGATGGTAAATTTTTTCCGTTGCCCTATCCGTCTGTTCGATGGTGAAACAGAAAAAATTGTCGTAGCCCCTGCCGATGGTCGTATCGTTGTGATAGAGGAAGTAGATGAGCATGAATATTTTCATGATCGTCGTCTGATGATTTCCATTTTTATGGATATTACAAACGTTCATGCCAACTGGTATCCGGTAGATGGAGTTATTCGTCACGTTGATCATCATAACGGACGTTTCATGAAAGCATGGTTACCGAAAGCGAGTACAGAAAACGAACGCTCGATGGTGGTAATAGATACTCCGGAAGGACATACGGTCATGGCCCGACAGATTGCAGGAGCAGTAGCACGCCGTATCGTTACTTATGCAGAAAAAGGAGAGGACTGCTACATTGACGAACACATGGGATTCATAAAATTCGGATCACGTGTAGACGTATATTTGCCTCTGGGAACTGAAGTGTGCGTTAAGATGGGGCAAAAGACAACAGGTAATCAGACTGTCATAGCAAAATTAAAGTAATACAGGAAGGAAGCAAAAACATGGCAAACGCAATCGTTCGCAATATTCCCAATACACTTACAAGCTGCAACTTGTTTTCAGGTTGTATAGCTGCGTATATGGCTTTTCATGGCAATTATAAGGAAGCTTTATTATTCATTGTATTAGGTGCTATGTTCGATTTCTTTGATGGAATGACCGCACGTTTGCTACATGTATCATCTCCTATCGGTAAAGAACTAGACTCACTGGCTGATGACATTACATTCGGATTGGCCCCGGCAGCCATTGCTTTTTCCTTGTTCAAGGAAGTATATTATCCGGATTTTTTAATGCCGGTAGCAGGCATTATGCCATACACAGCTTTTCTGATTGCTGTATTCTCGGGATTAAGACTAGCTAAATTTAATATAGACGAACGCCAGACCAGTTCTTTTATCGGCATGCCTACGCCTGCCAATGCATTATTCTGGGCTTCACTGGCTGTAGGAGGACATTCTTTTTTAATATCCGACAATTTTAATGCTATCTATCTTTTTGTATTAGTGGTAGTCATGTCATTACTGCTTGTCGCAGAACTGCCAATGTTCTCATTGAAGTTTAAAGATTTGTCTTGGGGACACAACAAAATCAGTTATATATTTCTGATTATCAGTCTGCCATTGCTTATCATTTTCCAGTTAAGCGGTATAGCAGCGGTCATTATCTGGTATATTCTCCTGTCATTAGCAACACGTAAAAAATAATTAAAACAATAATCGCGGCACGGTTATTGTTACTTTATGAATAAAAACAATAACTATGTTTCATATTTTAGGATTTCTATTTTTTTTCATTCTGATAATTCTTGTTATCGGACTTGCCTTAATCTCCAAGGTGATACGTACAATATTAGGAATCGGTCGTCGTATGACAACCGGAAACGCATCTTCTTCGACTAATACGAGTTCACGAAACAGTCAGTATAACTCATCATCTTCCAGCGAAAGCAATTCACAGCGTCAGCCCAATGAAACTACATCGGGCAGGAAAAAGATATTTGGAAGTGACGAGGGTGAATATATTGACTTTGAAGAGGTAAAGGAATAAGAAACTGAGAATATTCAATGTATATAAATAATTTCCCCACTTAAAAAAGACTTTCTTTTTACAGATAAGTCTGTTTTTAAGTGGGGAAACTTTTTTATATCTCTATACTCAGGTTATTCTTCATCATCGTCCACCAAATCTTGTATCGGCATCTGACGCTTAATAGCCTCACGGAAAGAAATAATAGTTTCTGAACGTGCCAATCCCAAAGGCTGCAACTTATCGTGGATAATATTTAGCAAGTGATGATTGTTTCTGGCGTAAATCTTTATGAACATGTCATATTGTCCGGTTGTATAATGACACTCTACCACTTCGGGAATACATTTTAGAGCTTCTGTCACCGAATCAAATTGTTCGGGATCTCTCAGAAACAAACCAATATAAGCACAAGTTTCATAACCGACCTTTTCAGGATCTATTATAAACTCGGAGCCTTTCAGTATTCCCAAGTTTGTCAACTTTTGAATACGCTGATGAATCGCTGCACCCGATACATTACAAGCACGAGCTACTTCCAGAAACGGAATACGAGCATTGTCAGCAATCAAGCGCAAAATCTGTTCGTCTAATTTGTCTAATTGATGATGTCCCATTGATTAATGTTTTATTTGGTACAAATATAGTATATTTATTCCATACGCTAGATACCAATTATAACTTTTATCTTTGTTTTAGCAGTAAATTGGCAGATAGTCCTATCTTTGTAAAAATTTAAATCTTTTGAATTATGAGAAAAAACATATGGGCGGCATTGCTGATTTCAGCATGCACGCAGATTGGAGCATATGCACAAAACTTCGATGATTTCTTTATTAATAAAACACTGAGAGTAGATTATTTGTTCAACGGAAATGCGCAAAAACAAGAAATAAGCCTTGATGAACTGGTATCACTTCCCGGATGGGCCGGAAGAAGAAATTTTCTTGATAAACTTCCGTTAGAAGGTAACGGACAGATTACAATGAAAGATAAGGCTACTGGAAAGGTAATATACCGTACATCCTTTTCCAGCCTATTCCAAGAATGGGTAAGTGAAGAGGAAGCCAGCCGTGTGACCAGGGGATTCGAAAATACTTTTTTACTCCCCTATCCAAAACAATCAGCAACGGTAACCATCGAACTGAAGAACGTTTATCATCAGACCTGTGCTTCACTCACGCATGAAATCAATCCGGATGATATCCTTATTCACCAACGCGGTACAACGCATATAACTCCTCACCGCTATCTGCTTCAAAACGGTACACCCGAAAAATGTATTGATCTCGCTATCATGGCTGAAGGATATACCGAAGATGAAATGGAAACCTTCTACAAAGACGCCCAGACTGCTTGTGAAGCAATATTTGCTCACGAACCATTCAAGCATCTGAAAGAACGTTTCAACGTCGTAGCAGTAGCTACACCTTCGCACGATAGTGGAGTGAGCATTCCGAGAAAAGGAGAATGGAAAAACACTGCTGTCAGTTCTCATTTTGATACATTCTATTCCGACCGCTACTTGACAACTCGCAGCGTAAAAGCTATGCATAACTGGCTTGCTGGCATTCCTTATGAGCATATCATTATTCTGGCCAATACTGACACTTACGGTGGAGGAGGTATCTATAATTCATACTTGCTGACTACGGCACATCACCCGATGTTTAAGCCCGTTGTAGTACATGAATTCGGTCATAGTTTCGGAGGATTAGGTGACGAATATGCGTATGACACAGCTCCCAGTCCGCAATACCCATATAGCGTAGAACCATGGGAACCTAATATAACGACACTGGTTGATTTTGAAAGCAAATGGAAAGATATGCTTCCGGCACAAACTCCTGTCCCCACTCCAGCAGAAACAGACCCTAATACGATATATACTAAAGTAGGTGTATACGAAGGAGGAGGATATACATTAAAAGGAATCTATCGTCCGACAACAGAATGCAGAATGAAAATAAACGAAGCACCTCGTTTCTGTCCTGTTTGCGAACGTTCACTCGAAAAAACAATTCATTTCTATACCGATTAAAATATTTAAAACCATGTTGACATTTACCAAAATCCAAACGAATCACAAACATTATGACTTTGTAGAAGAACTTTTACATCAGTCATTTCCTCTTAACGAGCGCAGAGATGATGATTGCCAACGGTTTAATACAGACAACAACCCGTTATTCCACTGCTATCTGATTACAGAAAACGTGGATGAAAAAGAAGAAAGTCTTATCGGATTGATTACAGTCTGGGAATTAAATGGTTTTCGATATGTAGAACATTTAGCTACCTCACCAGCCATACGTAATAAAGGCTATGGTAAACTTATCATGGAAGCTCTCAAAAAGAAATTCTCAGGAATTATCATCTTGGAAGTAGAAAGACCAGAAGATGAAATGAGCAAGCGCCGGATAGAATTTTATAAGCGATGTGGCTTTTCTCTTTGTGAAAAAGACTACATTCAGCCAGCCTACAGAAAGGGAGGTGAAGGAGTACCTTTATATCTGATGTATATTGGAACAGATAACATAGATCCGCAATATCCTGAAATAAGAAATGAGATCTATCAAAAAGTATATAATGTAAATTAGAAACGGCCTCAATTACCATCGCAATTCTCATAAACACATAAATATAGCTGAAGATATATCAATCTCTAATTGCATAAAGATAATCGTATAAGTTGACACTTGAGTATCTTTATCGAAAATAGAAAGACGCTACCAAAAGATAATGTGTTTTCTAAAAATGAGGCTGTCTCAAAATAGAACAGCGAAAGTAAAAATCTTACAGATTAAAACTGAGAAATAAAATCTCCTGCTTTAGTCTTTATTTATTATAATAACAGGACTAAAAGCAGGAGTTTTTTATGTCGTAATTTATATAGATGATAAGTAAACCTATCTCAGTTTTTTATTTTGATACAACTCCATTTTAATGGAGCATACTGGCCTTTTCATTATAGATTTACCTCCCTTTAATATTTCTGAATATTCGTTTTAATCTAACAGAATCTACAAGAATAAGCCTGAAAGACAATAAGAAACGGCATATTTTGATTATCTCAATAAAAAAAGAGAGGTTACTCTTCAACGGAGTAGCCTCTCTCATTATAGCTTATCTTAAACTATTACTGACGCTGTGTAGCAGAATAGTTAATCTTCAAAGCATAAGCCTGACGAAGCGCCTGTTTTACTTCTGTTACAATACCCATCTTAGTCTTAGCATCGACTTTCAATGATACAGTCATAAACGGCTTATCAGCTTCTTTCATGTTTTCACGTTCCTGATAGATGTAGTCCTGAACTTCTGATGCTTCAGCAAACTTATCATTCAACTGAATACGGTCAGTAGTACCCATCTTCTTCTGGAATTCCGGCAAAGGTTTACCGATATAGATGAAAGAAACCAAAGATTTCTTTTCAAGCTTTTCCAATTCTGTAGCCTGAGGAACCTTAAACTGAACCTTCAATGTAACTTCACGCATAGTTGTTACAATCATGAAGAAGAACAACATGGTAAAGATAAGGTCAGGCAAAGAAGAGGTGTTCAATTCAGGCATCTCGCGCTTGCCACTCTTATTAAATTTTCCCATGATTAGTTTCCTCCATATTTTTTAGGTTCTGCTTCAGAAATCTTTTGTGGATAGTAATCCATAATAGCATCCTTCTCTTCCTCTGAACATTCTGCATATTCCTTACCAAACTTAGACTTAGCAAGTTCGCTACGTAATTCGTTATATGCAGCTACCAATTCATTCTGAACCTGAAGGTAAGCTTCATAGCTTGTACCAACGTCGTTCTGTACAGAAATTACATGCTTTTCAGTAATCATCACATCACCAAAGAATGGGATATTCTTTGCATGCTTTTCAGGCATGTTAGGATCATCATTCGGGTTTGCAATGAATTCTTTAGCCTTTTCTCTTAATTGCTTAATATCAGACCATTCTCCACCAACCATCAACTGGTCGTCTTTGTTCAAACGAACCTGGAGAACGTTTCTTTCCTTAACAATGATATCATCTTTCTGATCTTTGTTTTCTGGTGGAGGCGGCAAACGTCTCGCCAAACCACGGTCAGTATCCATTGATGTTGTAATAAGGAAGAAGATAAGCAACATGAAGGCGATATCTGCCGTTGAACTAGCATTAATTCCCGGCACTTTTCTATTCCTTTTTGCCATTTTTACTTACTTCGTTTAATTAAACTTCAATGATAATTACTTTTTAAAGATACCAGACAAGTTAATCAATGTACCGATAGCTGCAATACCGAACAATACATAAGTAGAGTAAAGCAACATATCAGAAACTTTCAACATTGTTACATCTGAATATTCAGATCCGTCACCTAAAACAACAGTTTCAGAAGAACCGATATTGTAAGTTACGATTAACAGTACAACCAACAAGATCAATCCCAGCAAAGATTTAACAGCGCCTTTCGGATTATCTTTCAATGCTCCACCAAACTGAGCGATAGCACCAATAAGTGTAGCAATAACAGTCACAGCAAACATTCCGTACATCAAGTACATCAAAGCACCTGTGTTCTGTGGTTCATTATATTCACCAACAGGATTATTGTATCCTACTCCGAAGAACATGCCAAGCACAACCAAAATAAGGGCGATGCAGACATAGAATACGTAGTAAGAAACTTTGTATGATAATTTAGCCATTGTTCAAAAATTATTTTTTGTATTTCAAGTTGTATTTCATGATTATATCAAGCAATGTGATAGAAGAATCTTCCATCTGGCTTGTGATAGCTTCAATCTTAGAAAGAATGTAGTTATAGAATACCTGAAGAATCAATGCTACAATCAAACCGAAGATAGTAGTGATCAACGCAACTTTCATACCACCAGCAACAACTGTCGGAGAGATATCACCTGCACGCTGGATATTATCGAACGCCATAACCATACCGATTACAGTACCCAAGAATCCCAAAGACGGAGCCATTGCGATGAACAGTGTAATCCAAGAACATCCTTTTTCAAGGTAACCAGCCTGAACACCACCGTAAGATACTACAGAACGTTCAACAACGTCTACACCTTCGTCGATTCTCATCAGACCCTGATAGCAGATAGAAGCAACAGGACCACGAGTGTTACGGCAAATAGTCTTAGCACCTTCTACATCACCTTTTTCCAAAGCTGCTTCAACTTTAGCCATCAATTTTTTAACGTCAACTTCTGCCAAGCTCAAGTAAATGATACGTTCGATACAGAAAGCCAAACCAAGTACCAATGCGATAGCAACCAATGACATAAAGCCAGCGTCACCTTCGATAAACTTAGTTTTCAACTCTTTGTGCATACTGCCTTCTTCAACTGTAGCAGTAGCTACTTCTTCAGTTGCAGCAGGTGCAACCTGTTCTGTTTGTTCTGGAGCTGCTGTAGCTGTAGAATCCTGAGCCATAGCTGTCTGAGTCATTCCAAATGAGAGGACTCCCATCACTGCAAGAATTGCAAATAACTTTTTCATTGTGTGTCTAATTTTTAAGATTAAATAATTAATAGTTATAAATTGTTTTTAATTGTTTCATCTTTTTCTCACTGCGGAGAGAACGGGATTCGAACCCGTGATACGCTTTTGGCGTATACACGCTTTCCAGGCGTGCCTCTTCAACCACTCGAGCACCTCTCCTCATGACCTCGCTTGAAAGCCTTTTTCTTAAATCGAACGCAAATTACAAATAAAAATGCGAACGGCAAGCGATTTCAGCCACAAATGTATTCTTTTTTTTCGTCTTACATAACATTCACTAGCCAAAAGTTTATTTATACCCCTAAAATTAATAAACTTTAAAAACTATTCTCGGCATTTTTAAAAACTTTCAGCGCGTTTTCCGAGGTCACACGACCTATTTCCGAGAAGGAAACATCATACACTTCGGATAGTTTTTCGGCCACTTTTACCAGGTATGCACTTTCATTGCGCTTTCCTCTATAAGGAACTGGTGCCAGATAAGGTGAATCTGTTTCCAGAACTAAACGCTTCAAAGGTACAGATTTCAAAACTTCCGGCAAAATACTTTTCTTAAAAGTTACGACTCCATTTATGCCAAACATAAATCCGGAATACTCCATCAGCTTATGTGCGTCCTCTATTGTACCGGTAAAACTATGAAATATTCCGGTAAGTGATGTTTTACGATAGGGTTCCAGAACTTCAAGCAACTCCGGATAAGCCTCACGACAGTGAATAATCAGCGGTAATTCATACTCAAGAGCCCATTTTACCTGAATATCGAGTACCTCCATCTGCTCTTTTTTAAATGTCTTATCCCAGTATAAGTCCATCCCTACCTCTCCAATACCATAGAAAACTTGCTCCGAGCGCAACCATTTTTCTACCGTACCCAGACGTTCTTTCCAGTTTTCATCTACCGAAGTCGGATGAAAACCTATCATGGGATAGCACCCATCGTGAGAGTTACATAAAGCCAACATTGCTTCTACTGAAGTATCATCTATATTCGGCATAAAAAGACGTGTCACTCCTGCCTCTGTTGCACGAATAATTGCCAACTCACGATCTTCATCAAACTCTTCTGCAAAAAGATGTGTATGTGTATCGATTAAAGCTACCATATTGCTTATTTATTAAACGTTATAAATTACGTTCCATCAAACTCATTACAAAATCAGACAGATTTTTCTTGTATTCTTCTTCCACGTTCACCTCTTTCAGCAGCCTCATTCCTTCATGATAATATTCATTTATCTTATCTCGGCATATATTCTGCAAGCCCACCTTATTATATATAGCAGTAACAGCTTCTATCTTCTGGGCTGGTACATAGTCTTCAGCTTTCAACCATTCTTGCAAGGAAGCACGTGTCTTGTCATCCGACTTTTCCAATGCTGTTATCAGCATAAACGTTTTCTTATTACATAAAATATCACCTCCGATATTTTTGCCAAATACCAGCGGATCACCATATACATCCAAATAGTCATCCTGCAATTGGAAAGCAAGCCCTATCTGTATACCAAAATCATAAAGCAACTGTGCATCTTTTTCCGAAGCTCCTCCAAGCACCGCTCCAATCTTTAAAGCACCGGCAAGCAGAACTGAAGTTTTCAAACGAATCATTTCCATGTATTCATCAACAGTCACATCCTCTCTGGATTCGAATTCCATATCCCATTGCTGTCCATCACAAACTTCCAGAGCCGTACGCGAGAAGATATTCATAACCTGATGTGTATATTCTACCGGACACCCCTGCATCATAAACTGAAAAGAAAGTATCAGCATTGCATCTCCGGAAAGAATAGCTGTATTTTCATCCCATTTTTTATGAACGGTAGGTTTTCCACGGCGCATATCCGCTTTATCCATCAAGTCATCATGCAAAAGCGTAAAGTTATGATAAGTTTCTATTGCCGCAGCCTGAGAGAATATTGCCTGCACATCTTCCTTAAACAGATTATAGGCAAGCAGCATTAGCACCGGTCTCAGTCTTTTACCTCCCAGTCCTAACACATATTCTATCGGGTCGTACAATCCTTTAGGTTCATGAGAATAAGGCAATGATTCGATATAAGCATGAATTTGCTTCAATAATTCTTTTGAAGTCTGTTGCTCCATGATTTTTCTTTTTATTAAGGTTATAAAAAATTTTTAGGCACGAATGCACAGTTTTCAATTCTGCGCAATCCGTGCCTAAACAATATTATCTAGGAAAAGCTTACTGCAACTTGAATGTTACAGGTACGGTATATTTTACACGTACAGCTTTACCACGCTGCTTACCTGGTTTCCACTTCGGCATCATCTGGATCACGCGAAGTGCTTCCTTGTCCAAATACGGGTCAACACTACGAACAACAACCGGATCGACGATAGAACCATCCTGGTTTACAACGAACTGTACGATAACACGTCCCTGTACACCATTTTCCTGTGCGATAGTCGGATACTTGATGTTCTTAGCCAAGAACTTCAAACATTCTGCCATACCACCCGGGAATTCCGGCATTTCTTCTACTACCTGGAAGATCTGCTGTTCTTCAACTTCCTCTTCTTCTACGACTTCAGGTACATACTTGATTTCAACAGCTTCACCTTTATCTTCGTTAGACTGAATAGTAGATTCTTCTACATCTGCATCATTTTCTGCAATCTGCAAAACTTCTTCTACTTTCGGTGCTTCAGGAGGAGGAGGAGCTTGTTTTGGTTCTTCCTGTTCCGTAATAGGAACCATTTCTTCTTCAAAAGGCACATCTACGATACCACTATCGGCAGTGATTACGACATCACGTTTGGTCCATTCAAACGCAACGAACATTGCTGCCAATATCAGCACGAGCCCGATCAGTAAACCAGTGGTCTTCTTGCCTTCAAGATCGGCTTTCGGCGATTTTTTAATTTCCATAAAAAAACTTTTATAGGTTAATAAATTCTCTGTTCGGCAAATGTAGTGCAAATCTTCGAATATGCAACAAGATAAGGGTAAAAAATTGCAAAATACGTTCATTCCGTACTATCTGTCACGAAAATAGACTATCTTTGACTTCTGATTCTTTTTAACTCTATAATAAATAAGGTATGAACAAAATCATCATTGCAATCGACGGGTTTTCTTCCTGCGGAAAAAGTACAATGGCAAAAGATCTGGCTAAAGAAATCGGTTATATATATATAGACAGCGGAGCAATGTACCGGGCTGTTACTCTTTACTGTATCGAGCACGGACTTTTCCTGGCGGATGGAAGCATCGATGAAGATAAGCTAAAGCAGCAGATGAGCAATATTCATATATCATTCCGTCTAGATACAGAAAGCGGACGTCCTCGTACATTTCTGAACGGAACGGATGTAGAAAACCAGATCCGGACATTAGAGGTATCCTCACACGTCAGCCCTGTTGCAGCTTTGGGATTTGTACGTGAGGCTCTCGTACGCCGGCAGCAGGAACTTGGTAAAGAAAAAGGTATCGTAATGGACGGAAGAGATATCGGCACAGCGGTATTTCCTGATGCAGAACTGAAAATATTCGTCACTGCATCTGCCGAAATTCGTGCACAGCGACGCTATGACGAACTGAAAGCCAAAGGACAGGAAGCATCTTTCGAAGATATCCTGCATAACGTAGAAGAGCGCGACCGCATAGACCAGACGCGTGAAGTAAGTCCTTTGCGCAAAGCAGACGATGCAATACTGCTGGACAACAGCAACATGACTATTGCAGAACAGAAAGAATGGCTTATGAATCAATATCTTCAGGCAACTCATGCTTAAAGTAGAAATAGACGAAGGATCAGGCTTCTGTTTCGGAGTAACTACTGCTATCCGGAAGACAGAAGAGGAACTGGCAAAGAGCGATACGCTTTATTGCCTGGGAGACATTGTGCATAACGGACGTGAATGTGAACGCCTCAAACAACTGGGACTGAATACAATCGACCACGAGGAGTTTGCACGGCTTAAAAACACCAAAGTTCTGCTCCGTGCTCACGGAGAACCTCCCCGCACCTACGAACTGGCTAAACAGAACAATATAGAACTTATTGATGCAACCTGCCCTGTCGTACTTCGCCTGCAGAAGCGAATCAAACAAGAATTCGACACTCCAAATCCGGAAGGACGGGAAAAACAAATCGTAATATTCGGGAAAAACGGACATGCTGAAGTATTGGGACTGGTAGGCCAGACCAACGGTCAGGCTATCATTATAGAAAATCTGGAAGAAGCCGAGAAGCTTGATTTCAGCAAAGACATCCGTCTGTACTCACAGACAACCAAGTCACTGGATGAATTCCGGCAGATCGTTGCATACATTCAAGAACATATTTCACCCAATGCGACTTTTCAGTATTACGATACAATATGCCGTCAGGTAGCAAACCGCATGCCTGATATACGCAAGTTTGCAGCCCGCCACGATCTGGTATTCTTTGTATGCGGACATAAAAGTTCAAACGGGAAGATTTTGTTTCAGGAATGTCTCAAGGTAAATCCTAATTCTTATCAGATAGACCGACCGGAGGAAATCGACCGGAAACTGCTGGAAGGCGTGCAGTCCATCGGAATATGTGGGGCAACCTCCACACCGAAATGGTTGATGGAAGCCTGCCGAGAAACAATTTTGTCGTATTCTTGACATCCAAAAATACAGACTTTTATTTGCTTGTAAACTAGTTTTTTAATACTTTTGCTCCAAAAGATTTTAATAAAGAAATAACATATGGGAATTATTAAATGTATTGGCATCTTGACTTCAGGTGGCGATGCTCCTGGAATGAATGCTGCAATCCGCGCCGTCACTCGTTCGGCTATATACAACGGACTGACCGTAAAAGGTATTTATCGAGGATACAAAGGCCTCATCACCGGTGAAATTCAAGAGTTCAAAACCCAAAATGTCAGCAATATCATACAGCAGGGAGGTACTATCCTGAAAACTGCACGCTGTCAGGAATTCAAAACTCCGGAAGGACGTAAAATAGCTTACGAAACCATGCAGCGTGAAGGCATTGACGCACTGGTAGTCATCGGTGGTGACGGTTCGCTTACCGGAGCACGTCTGCTGGCACAAGAATTCGATGTTCCTTGTATCGGATTGCCTGGAACAATCGATAACGATTTGTACGGAACAGATACAACAATCGGATATGATACAGCTCTGAACACAATTCTGGATGCAGTTGACAAAATCCGCGACACTGCAACTTCACACGAACGTTTGTTCTTTGTAGAAGTCATGGGACGCGACGCCGGCTTCCTGGCGCTGAACGGAGCTATTGCAGCAGGTGCCGAAGCTGCAATCATTCCTGAATTCAATACAGAAGTCGACCAGCTGGAAGAGTTCATCAAGAACGGATTCCGTAAATCAAAGAGCAGCTCTATCGTACTGGTAGCCGAAAGTGAAATCACAGGTGGAGCTATGCATTATGCAGAACGTGTAAAGAACGAATATCCGCAATATGATGTACGTGTAACTATTCTGGGACACTTGCAACGTGGTGGTAAACCTACTGCACACGACCGTATCATTGCCAGCCGAATGGGTGTAGCAAGTATTCAGGCTTTGATGGAAGGACAGCGCAATGTAATGATCGGTATAGAAAATGACCAGATTGTTTATGTTCCGTTTACAAAGGCTATCAAAAACGACAAGCCTATCGACCGTGAACTTGTCAATGTTCTCCACGAATTATCAATCTGATAAATAGAAGTTATATATATAAAAAACTCCTTCATGAAAACATGAAGGAGTTTTTTTTATGAGGTAGTTATTCTTTTACGAGCCTTATACCGTCATCTTCCAATACTATCAGACGTTTTTTATATAAATCTCCGACAGCCTTCTTAAATGTCTTCTTGCTTACCCCGAACGTATTATATATTTGTTCGGCATCTGTCTTGTCATTTATCGGTGTATATCCGTCGTTATCTTTGATATACTGCAACAGAAGCTCTGCAAAATCATCAACCTTCTTCACTCCTCTTTTCTGAAGTTCCAGGTCTATTTTTCCATCTTCACGCACACGTTTCACATAAGCATGCAAACGCATTCCCGGCTCCAGCGGCTGGAAAATCTCATTATGAAACAACATGCCCGAATATTTGTTATCTACAATAACCTTGAATCCCAAATCGGTTTTCTGCCATACAAGCACCTCAGCTTCATCACCCTGATTATACTCAGGACGTTCCTTCGACAGATAATGCTCTATCTTAGCCGATGCCACAATACGGTAACTTTCCTCATCCAGATGTACATGCACCAGATATCGTCCTCCTTTCTGCATCTTGGCCTTCTGTTCACGGAACGGTACAAAAAGGTCCTTCATCAGTCCCCAATCCAGAAATGCACCATACTGGTTTACCCATGCTACTTCCAGACAGGCAAATTCTCCTACTTGAACATAGGGCTCCAGCGTAGTAGCTACCAAGCGCTCATCCATATCAAGATAAATGAACACGTTCAGCACATCGCCCGGTTTACATCCCTGAGGCACATAACGCTTGGGAAGCAATATTTCGCCATCTTCATCACCATTAAGGTACATGCCGAAATCAACTTCCTTAACAACTTCCAACTGATTATATCTTCCTAACTGTATATGACTCATAACAATCACTTATTTCTGCCAAAGATAGCACAAAAAACTTATATACCCGACAAATGAGAGCTACAAAAGAAAGTCTGACAAACCTATTGACTACATTTACGAAGTCTGAAAGTCATGAAATAAAGTTTTATGGTTATTTTTATCAGAAAATTTATTCCGCCTATAAGTGAAAAACATCATAAAATTGTTTTACTTAGCGGAACATTTTCAAACGAAAAACAACATATCGCATATCATTAAATTTTTTATTCTATGAAACACTCACTTTTCACTTTGGGAATCGTGGCAGCTTCACTTTCTGTCGCCACTCTTTCGTGCACAACTCAACAACAGCCTACAGAAGTTACTTGGGGAACATTCAACATCCGTTATGATAATCCAGGCGACAGCCTGAACAACTGGCAATACCGGAAAGACAATGTAGCTCAATTCATCAAATCACAGGACATCGACATCGTTGGTATGCAAGAGGTTCTTCACAATCAGCTGGAGGATTTAAAATCACGCCTGCCAGAATATGCAGAAGTTGGTGTAGGACGTGAAGATGGAAAAACAAAGGGAGAATACTCACCTCTATTCTACAAGAAAGACCGCTTCGAAGTGCTCGACAGTAACACTTTCTGGCTCTCACAATATCCGGACAGTGTAGGATTTATCGGATGGGACGGAGCTTGCAGCCGCATTGCAACATGGGCAAAACTGAAGGACAAGAAAACCGGAAAGATCTTTATGGCAGTAAATACCCATTTCGACCATGTAGGAACGGAAGCCAGAAGAAAAGGAGCCCTGCTGATCATTGAAAAAATTAAAGAAATTGTGGGCGATCAGCCGGCTGTACTGACTGGAGATTTCAACGTAACAGACCAGTCGGAAGCTTATGAAACTATAACAACCAATGAGTTTGTACTGAAAGATGCGTATAAGGAAGCTGTACAGCGCGAAGGAGTAGATTACACCTTCCACGACTTTGGACGTATCCCTGCCGACTCTTGCGACAAGATTGACTTCATCTTTGTTACCCCACAGATCAAAGTTGAAAGCAGCTATATTCCTCAAGAAGCTGAAGAAGCCGGACAATTCCTGTCTGACCACAACCCTGAGGTAGTTCATCTGTCATTCTAAATGGATTTTATAAAAAAGATTTGCATCAGAAAAGACCGTTCAAAGTCAATTCTGATGCAAATCTGCATATGTAAAGATGTAGCTTGCTATTTTATCATTCCATCTACAATGTGAATTGTACGGTCAGTCTGCGCAGCCAGTTCCTCATCGTGGGTTACAATAACAAAAGTCTGTCCCAGCTTATCACGCAAATCGAAGAACAAGCGGTGAAGTTCAATCTTATTCTGTGTATCCAGACTGCCAGAAGGTTCATCTGCCAGTACGACAGAAGGATGGTTTATCAGTGCACGCGCTACGGCAACACGCTGTTTTTCTCCTCCCGACAGTTCAGCCGGTTTGTGCGAGGCACGTTCGGCAAGTCCCAGAAAATCCAACATTTCACGGGCATTTTTCTTTGCCTCAGAAGCAGAAATTCCCTGAATTAAAGCAGGAATCATTACGTTCTCCAATGCCGTAAATTCAGGCAACAGCTGATGAAACTGAAAAACGAATCCGATTTCCTTGTTTCTGAAAGCCGACAGCTCTTTCTCTTTCAGACGGTTTACTTCCGTACCATTCAGCACTATCCTTCCGCTGTCAGGTTTATCGAGCGTACCCATTATCTGAAGCAAGGTAGTCTTTCCTGCCCCGCTAGGTCCGACAATACTTACTACTTCTCCTTTATTTATAATAAGGTCTATCCCTTTCAATACCTGCAGTGAACCAAAGCTCTTGGTTATTCCTTCCAACTGAATCATCGTTCTACAATTTTCGTATTACATATTCTGCCAGATAACAGCCAAATACGGCGGGCATATAGCTCACTGTTCCGGCTGTAGACTTTTTATTCTGTTCATCGTCTACCAGTATGACAGCATTCGGATCTGCCTGTTCGGTACTGAACACTACCGGCAACTTACGTTTCATTCCCATTTTCTGCAAACGTTTACGCACTGCCTTGCTCAGTCCGCAATGATAAGTTTCCCATAAGTCGGCAAAACGTACCTGCGTAATATCTCGTTTGGCTCCGGCCCCCATGCTGCTTACAATCTTAATACCACGCTGCAAGGCATGATAAATAAGATAACACTTGGGAGCTACCGTATCAATTGCATCAACCACAAAGTCGAATTTGGCGCTGTCAAGCAGTTCAGGTATTGCTTCATCCTTCAGATATACTGGCAATACCGTAAGTTGAAGTTCCGGATTTATATCGAGAAAACGCTCTACCAGGACTTCAGCCTTCTGTCTGCCTAGTGAAGAGTGTGTAGCAGGGAGCTGCCTGTTAATATTGCTGGGTTGTACTGTATCGGCATCTACAATAGTCATCCGGCCTACTCCAGCACGGCAAATCATTTCCGCTGCATAGGCTCCCACTCCTCCGAGTCCGACCACCAGCACATGTGCCTGTCTTAAACGGTCGGTCTTATCTTTTCCCAACAACAACTCGGTGCGTTGCTGCCAGGCCTTACTATCTTCGCTCATGAATTCTTTTTAAACCATTTATAGAACCAGTTGCCCACCTTATCATAATATTGTGTTTCAGCCCATCCGCGCGGATCGGAGAACGACAGACTTTCATTCGGATCACCCTTCTGTTCGGGATAAAGCAACATGATACTGTTATTATTAAAATATTTAGATATCTGCATCGGCAATCGCTCAAAAGCTGAATCGTATGAGATAGAGCCACGGCGTGCACTGATGATTACCAGCAAATGATCATAGTTCACCTGTCCGGTCAAAAGAAGCAAGTCATCCCAGTCCTCCAGCTCGGAATAAGCCACACGCGTATCCTTATGCTTTTTCTGTATATATCCACGTATATAACCCAATGTCTGGGGATGAGCATAGAAGTGTACCCTACATCCCAACTGGCTGCTCATACGACACATGTGAGTTATCCATTTCATAAATCCGTGTTCGAACTCAGCTTTCGGAGGTACAGCCACAATAATACGCCTCAACGTATTGACAGGAATCAGGAAGCGTGCTACCATCACTTGCAGATAAGTATTTTTCAGCAGATTTTCTGTCAGATTACCAAAGAAAGAATCGACGATACTCATTTTACAATGCAGACCAATGATGATATTCGTCGCTTCGTATTCCTTCGCAGTATGCAAGATACCGGTAGTAATATTCAAGTCGAAACGCGATACGGTTTTCAGCCTTACGCTGGTCGAAGCCGCTATCTGTGCTGCACGTTCCAGACTGCGTTTGCCACGCATTTCCTGTTTTACCGAACCGTTATTATCGTTGATTACATTTAGAGCTACCAGATTATCCGGCTGCTTTTCGTCGCGTACCACCATAGCCAGACTCATCAGACTTTCCAGCGTTTCAGGATTTGCTACTGGAATCAGGAATTTTTCTTTTTCTTGAGCCTTCTCGTCACTCACTTCCGCATCGTCCATTGCAATACGTTTGGCTGCATGCTCTGTAATAAACGAACTAACCACACAGGTCACCAGAATAAGTAAGATTGTTCCATTCAGTACATCTTCGTTCAACAGACGTTCTCCATTGGGAAGAATGATATTATATCCCACCAGTACGGCTGCCAGTGTAGCAGCTGCCTGTGCATTGCTCAAGCCGAACATCAGTTCACGTTCCAAAGCACGCATCTTATATATCTTCTGTGTAAGCCATGAAGCAATCCATTTACCCAACAGTGCAACGATAATCATCACTACAGCTACCTTGACAGAATCTATATGACCGAACAAGACATTTACGTCGATCAACATTCCCACACCGATAAGGAAATAAGGAATAAACAAAGCGTTTCCTACAAACTCCAGATGACTCATCAGCGGAGAAACATGAGGTATCAGCCTGTTTAATACCAATCCGGCAAGGAAAGCTCCCAAAATACCTTCCATTCCCACAAACTCCATCAGTCCGGCTCCGAGGAAAACCATTGCCATTACAAAGATATACTGCACTACATTGTCGCTGTAACGACGGAAGAACCATCGTCCGATACGAGGGAAAGCATACATAATGACTACGCTCAGCACAACAACTTTCAGCACCAGCCATATCCAGAACATTTCGGAAGTTTCACCCTTATACATACCTCCCACTACTGCCAGAACCAGCAATGTCAGTGTATCGGTCACAGCAGTACCTCCCACGGCAATGCTTACAGCCCGCTGACGGTTAATGCCATAGCGGATTACAATAGGATAAGCAATCAACGTATGCGACGCATACATACTGGCCAGCAAAACAGAAGTAGCCAGACTATAACCAAGCAGGTGAAGGTTGGTCCATATACCTATTCCCAACGGAAAAATAAAAGCCAGCAGTCCCAGCACGGTAGCCTTTACACGAATGCTCTTAAAATCCTCCATGTTCATTTCGAGTCCGGCAAGGAACATGATATAATAAAGTCCCACCTTGCCAAACAGCTCAAAACTGCTGTCACGTGCCAATATATTGAATCCATGCTCACCGATAACGACTCCCGCCAGAATCATACCGATAATGTGAGGAATACGCAACCGTTCCAAAACAATGGGAGCGAACAATATAATAACCAGCACCAGGAAAAAAATCCACGTAGGGTCGGTGACAGGAAGATGAAAATCAAAGTTTACAAAATCGAGCACTTCTTTCATAAATAGGCGTTACTATTTCATTTTAGAAACAAAAATACAAAAAAACTTCCTATTTTCCGTATTAATAATTCAGAATGTTTTATTTTTGCAATCGGAAATATTGGCAGACGAAACACATCGTTTCAAAAACAAATAAGTTTCTTAACAAAGAGAAGATAAAACAGTCTGCACAGTAAGAAAATGTAAGTATTAACAGTTTAAGAATTTGTAAAAGAAAATGAGAGTAGCTATTGTTGGTGCAAGCGGAGCAGTAGGACAGGAGTTCCTGCGTGTGCTTGATGAGAGAAATTTTCCGATAGACGAATTGTTATTATTCGGTTCTTCACGCAGTGCAGGACGAAAATACACGTTCCGCGGAAAAGAAATCGAAGTGAAACTGCTGCAACACAATGATGACTTCAAAGGTGTTGATGTTGCCTTCACTTCTGCAGGAGCAGGTACTTCTAAGGAATTTGCCGAAACTATCACCAAATACGGCGCTGTAATGATAGACAACTCAAGTGCATTCCGTATGGATGCTGATATTCCTTTGGTAGTACCCGAAGTAAATGCTGAAGACGCTTTAAACCGTCCGCGTGGTATTATCGCTAACCCGAACTGTACTACTATACAGATGGTGGTAGCATTGAAGGCTATCGAAAAACTGTCACATATCAAACGTGTACATGTTTCTACTTATCAGGCTGCCAGTGGAGCTGGTGCAGCTGCAATGGACGAACTCTACGAACAATACCGTCAGGTACTTGCCGGCGAACCTGTAACTGTTGAAAAGTTCGCTTACCAGCTTGCGTTCAACCTGATACCTCAAATCGACGTATTTACCGACAACGGTTATACTAAAGAGGAAATGAAAATGTTCAACGAAACACGTAAGATCATGCACTCTGACGTAAAAGTAAGCGCAACTTGTGTACGTGTTCCGGCTCTTCGTTCTCACTCAGAAAGCATCTGGGTAGAAACAGAACGTCCGGTTTCTGTAGAAGAAGCTCGTCAGGCTTTTGCTGAAGGAGAAGGTCTGGTACTGATGGATAATCCTGAAAAGAAAGAATATCCGATGCCGCTGTTCCTCGCAGGTAAAGATCCTGTATATGTAGGACGTATCCGTAAGGATCTTGCAGACGAAAACGGTCTGACATTCTGGATTGTTGGTGACCAGATAAAGAAGGGTGCTGCGCTGAATGCTGTACAGATTGCCGAATACTTGATTAAAGTAAAGAACATCTAAGAAACCAATTCCATTCATTATACACGAAGAGATAAAACATCTTCTGTCGCCACGTAACAGGGAAGATTGTTTTATCTCTTCTTTTTATTTTCTGCTTTTCTATCTATGGAATACACCAGCCATTATAATTCTCCACTCGGACAGATCACTTTAGCCAGTAACGGAACATGCCTCACCGGTTTATGGTTCGAAGGACAAAAGTTTTTTGCACGTACGCTGGCCAATTGTACTCAAGAAAAAGATCTTCCCGTTTTTCACCAAACATCCGAATGGCTGGATTGCTATTTCAGTGGAAAGAAACCTGACTTTACACCTGCTCTCCAGCTGAATGACACACCCTTCCGAATTGCTGTATGGAAAATCCTGCAACAGATACCTTATGGAGAAGTAGTTACTTATAAAGATATTGCTCAAGAAATAGCCCGACAGAAAGGTATTTCAAGCATGTCGGCACAAGCTATAGGAGGAGCAGTAGGACACAACCCTATCAGTATTATCATTCCTTGCCACCGTGTAATAGGAAGTAACGGTAACCTGACGGGATATGCAGGAGGGCTTGACCGGAAAATAAACTTACTAGCTCTTGAGGGTGCTGACATTGCAAAATACCTCATATCCACAACTCGTTTCATACACGTTAAAAAAACATGCTGATGTTTCTTCTAAAAGATGCTCATGTTTTCCCAAAAAGATGCTGATGTTTTACAGAACTTTTGCCCATATTTTTCAAAAACATGCTGATGTTTTCAGTACACCATACCCCTAAAAAGAGAACACCATCTTCTGCACATGCAAAAGATGGTGTTTTCCTTTCAATATCTGTTATAAAGATATTCTTATTTATGCGTTTTTACAATCTGAGTCGGAGCTAGTTCAGCATTACGCTTTTCAGTCTGTGCTACAACGTTACGTGCCAGTTCAAGGAAAGCTTGTCCGGTCACAGAGTTTTCATCCAGCGCAACCGGTGTACCTTTATCTCCGTTTTCACAGATACTCTGTACGATAGGAATCTGTCCCAGCAACGGAACATTCAGTTCTTCGGCCAGCTTCTTTGTTCCTTCTTTTCCGAAAATATAATATTTGTTTTCAGGCAGCTCTGCTGGAGTAAACCACGACATATTCTCTACCAGTCCGAGAATAGGTACGTTTACCTTATCGTTCATGTACATATTGATACCTTTGCGTGCATCGGCAAGAGCAACCTGCTGAGGAGTGCTGACGATAACAGCTCCTGTAATAGCCAACGTCTGAAGCAAAGTCAGATGAATATCGCTTGTTCCCGGAGGAGTATCGAGAATAAAATAATCCAAATCTCCCCATTTGGCATCACCGACCAGCTGTTTCAAGGCATTGCTAGCCATACCTCCACGCCATAAAGTAGCCTGATCCGGATCGACAAAGAACCCGATAGAAAGCAGTTCGATACCATACTTTTCAATCGGAACAATCAAATCACGACCATCTACCATTTCAGCATAAGGACGAGCATCTTCTACCTGAAACATTTTAGGTACAGAAGGTCCGAAGATATCCGCATCGAGCAAACCTACTTTATAACCCAGTTTCGAAAGTGCTACTGCCAGATTGGCCGCTACGGTAGACTTTCCTACTCCACCCTTACCGGAAGAAACGGCAATCACGTTCTTTACCTGCGGAAGCATCTTTCCCGGTTCCGGACGGGCAGCCTGACGACTTTCTGTAGCAATCGTCACTTCTACATCCTTTGATATATAGGTATGAATAGCAGTTTCGGCAGATTTAACTACCGATTTCATAAACGGATCGGTCGGTTTCTCGAATATCAATGAGAAGCTCACCTTCATCCCGTCAATACGAATATTATCGGCCACCATTTCGGCTTCTACAATATTCTTTCCATTTCCCGGATAACGCACCGTTGCCAGCGCATCAAGAATAAGTTTTGGATAAAGTGTCATAATATCTCAAATTATTATTATTTACTTGTTTTCAGCCCGCTGCGTTTGCTGCGGTTGTAACTGCGATAATCATCCAGTTCAATTTCTACATCCGGTTCCTGCAACTCTCCTTCCTGAGGCAGACGGAACTTGATGTACTTTATATTTAAGCCACGATCCAGCCATTGCTGTTCGTAATAGGTACGGATACTCAGAATATCATCATCCATACCCGAATGGTACAGGTCATCGGTCATAAACTCTACCGGCAGATTATTGGCTTCTATCATGTATTTGGTGTAAGTGTACATGAAATTACTGTCGGTCTTGAGATGTACCAGTCCGTCGGGCACAAGAAACTTACGGTAACGGTTCATGAAATAGGTAGAAGTAAGTCGCTTGGTAGCCTTCTTCATCTGCGGATCAGAGAAAGTCAGCCAGATTTCACTCACTTCTCCCGGAGCAAAGAAGCGGTCGATAATTTCGATATTGGTACGCAGAAAAGCAGCGTTTTTCAATCCTTCATTCAAGGCTTCGGTAGCTCCTGTCCACATACGTGCACCTTTTATATCTACTCCGATAAAGTTTTTGTCGGCATAACGTCGTGCCAGTCCCACGGTATATTCACCGCGACCGCAGCCCAATTCCAATACAATCGGATTATCGTTCTTAAAGAAATCCTTGTTCCATTTTCCTTTCATCTCGAACAGAACATCATCTACCACCGAATATGGATATTCGAACACATGCGGATACTCCGCCATATCTGCAAACTTTGCCAGCTTTCCTTTTCCCATTTTTTACTGAGTTCTTCTTGTTTTGGGCACAAAGTTACGTTTTTTCACCGGAACGGACAAAAAAGATTTACCACAGAAAACACCACGGGCAGACAGAGATTCCAACCTCTCTGCCTGCCCGTTATATATGCAATGATTACAACTATCCGTATTATACTTCTTCGCTGGCGTTTCTACCGCTCAATTCAGCTTTCAGATCTTCATAAAAAGCTGCACGTGCAGTAGACATATAAGGCTGCAAAAACAGTAATCCGATACCCAAAGTCAATACAGATAAAATCATCCAGCCGATAAAACTCAAATCAAGCAAGAATAACTTCATCTTATAACCGTTCATCATGCTCATACTTTTTTCGATAGCAGCATTATATTTCAATTCCGGTTCATCTTTTAATATATAATAAGTCATAGCATAAGAATACGATTTGATAATACCCGGAACAATCAGCAGACAAGTCCATAACACCGTATAAATAGCAACTAAAATACCCGTACCCCAGATTCTTCCGAAGTCCTTGAATCTATCAAACAGTTTACCAATATCAATCGGGGTTCCTTCGCGGAACAAGCCGAGGAACAATATGGCAAATCCATACGTAAGCGGATACGTTATTATAAGTGAAACAACAGTTCCCACCTTAGGAATAGAACTAACACCTCCTGCTATCAGTAAATAGAGCAACGTAACAAGTGCAGCTATCGTCCAGTTGCCCGACAGTGTTGTACGTGAAGCTGCGCGCAGTTCAGAATTAAGTTTTAACATAGTATTAGATTTTAAAGGTTAATAATTCACTTTACTCTACAATCATTACCCATCCGTATGGATCAGCCTCGTCACCATACTGGATAGCACGCAGTTTGTTGTAAAGCTTTTCACTGATAGCCCCCGGCTTACCGTCTTTTGCGATGACATACGATTTATGGTTTTCCAAATCGTCGATACGTTCAATCGGACTGATAACGGCTGCTGTTCCACATGCACCTGCTTCTTCGAATGTAGCAAGTTCTTCTTCCGGAATAGGACGGCGTTCTACCTTCATACCCATATCTTCAGCAAGCTGCATCAAGCTGCGGTTTGTAATAGAAGGAAGAATAGAAGAAGACAACGGTGTAACATATGTATTATCTTTGATACCGAAGAAATTGGCAGCTCCACACTCATCAATATATTTCTTTTCCTTAGCATCCAGATAAAATTCACTGGCATAACCTGCATCGTGAGCCATCTTATTGGCACGAAGGCTGGCAGCATAGTTACCACCGACCTTGAATGTACCGGTTCCATAAGGTGCGGCACGGTCGAACTCACGGATAATAACATAAGGATTAGTAGAAAAACCACCTTTGAAATAAGGACCTACCGGAGTAACGAAAATGACAAAAAGATATTCGCTTGCCGGATGAACACCTACCTGTGCACCCGTACCGATCAGCAACGGACGAATATAAAGAGATGCACCGCTTTCATAAGGAGGAATGAAACGCTCGTTTGCCTTTACAACCATACGTACAGCTTCACAGAACTTTTCAGTCGACAGTTCCGGCATCAGGATACCTCTACAAGTACTTTGCAAGCGTTCTGCATTAGCCTGCGGACGGAATACACGGATTTTTCCATCTTTTCCACGATAAGCCTTCAATCCTTCGAAAGCTTCCTGTCCGTAATGCAGACAAGTAGCAGCCATATGAATATTCAATGTTTCTTCCGAACAAAGTTCCAGTTCACCCCATTTTCCGTCGCGATAGTAGCAACGTACATTGTAATCTGTCTTCATATAACCGAAAGACAGTTTAGACCAATCTATTTCTTTCATTGTTAATATAATGTTTATGTTTTACATTCCGTTACAAGTATTTAAGCAAAAGTAAAGTTTATATTTGCAAAATCCAACTTAATCACAGCTTTTTTCCACTTTATCACCCTCATCGAGCATCTTTTTGATTTCAGCATCTGCTTTATACAGTTTATCCCGACAATACTTTATCAGTTTTTGAGCCTCTTTCAGATTATCGCCAAGCTCGTCTATATCGAGTTCGTTGCCTTCTATTCGTGCCACGATAGCTTCCAGGCGTTTCATTGCTTCGGTATAAGTTTCTTTTTTTGTTGCCATAATTATATCACTTTACTCTTAAATTCTCCTTTCGCTACTTTAGTAACAACTTCATCACCGGGAAGAAGTTGTGTTGCATCCGTTACCGCTCTCCCATTTTTTAAGGTAATACTGTACCCTTTCTTTAACAACAGTTCCGGGGAAGAGGCCTTGACTTGTTGTTCGATCAGTGCCAGACGATGCTTTTCCCGTTGCAGAATCACCTCCAAAGCCGTAGCTATACGACGGTCAATCTGCAACCGGTGTTCTTCTTTCAGGAAACGTGCCTGCCATCCCATCTGTATCTGCTTGGTCAGTCTTTCCTGACGGAAATGTTCATGCTGGAGGCGCATCTGTACCCGTACAGGAATGCGAGATACCCAATGCTCAAACTGTTCCTTTTTACGAGTAAACAAAACCGGCAGTTCCTGATAGATAAATTGTGTATAGCGTTCAAGGCGGTCTGCGGTCTGCCTCAAATGATTTATCAGAAACTCGGCAGCAGCAGTCGGAGTTTTAACTCGTGTATGCGATACCATATCGAGCACCGTATCATCACGTTCATGACCGATACCGGTTATGATAGGTAACGGAAACTGTGCACAGTGTGTAGCAAGCTCATACGTATCGAATCCGGACAAATCGGATGTAGCCCCTCCTCCACGGATAATGACAACGACATCCCAACGGTCGCACTCTGCATTGATCCGCTCCAGAGCAGAAATAATAGAACTTTCTACAGCTTCTCCCTGCATGATTGCCGGAAATAACCGGGAGCAGAAAGCAAAGCCAAAGGCGTTGTTCTCCAATTGATTACAAAAATCACCATAACCGGCTGCTGTAGCCGAAGATATAACCGCGATACGCTGTGTAAGTTCCGGCAATTCCAGTTCCTTATTCAGTGTCAGGACACCCTCTTCATCCAGACGTTTCAGAATTTCTTTCCGGCGAAGTGCCATATCACCCAGCGTATAAGTAGGATCTATATCTGTTACGGTCAACGAATATCCATAAAGTTCATGAAAATCGACACTGACCTTTACCAATACCTTAATACCCGAAACGAATGCCTGACCGGTTTCCCGTTCGAAATAAGCTTTCAGCTGATAATATACATTACTCCAGATAATTCCCCTTGCCTTTGCAATCAGGGCATTGCTTTTTGCATCCTTCTGCACAAACTCCAGATAACAATGGCCGGAATAATTTGCCCGCACATCGCTAAGCTCCGCCTGTACCCAATAAGTATCAGGAAGACAAGTACGAATACTTTTGCGTACCAGTGAGTTCAGTTCTTGCAAAGATAAAGATGAATGTTCCATAAAATCTGACACTTTCGATGATGCAAAGATAAAGAAAGTTTTTTCCTTGTATGGAATTTTAAGTACCTTTGCCGCGAATTTAATCGTAAAAAGAGTTTTATGACACAAAAAGAAACAGCAACCGAACTGGGAAACCAACCCATCGGCAAACTATTGATGCAGTATGCCATTCCGGCCATTATCGCGATGACAGCATCTTCACTTTATAACATGGTAGACAGTATTTTTATCGGACATGGAGTAGGTGCCATGGCTATTTCGGGTCTTGCCATTACTTTCCCTCTGATGAACCTGGCTGCTGCTTTCGGTTCACTGGTAGGTGTAGGAGCCTCTACCCTTGTTTCTGTTAAGTTAGGACAAAAAGATTATTCCACAGCCCAACAGATTTTAGGGAATGTAGTATCCCTAAACCTGATTATCGGTATCTTGTTTACGATACTGACACTTGCTTTTCTTGATCCTATCCTGTACTTTTTCGGAGCCAGTGAAGTTACTCTACCCTATGCACGCGACTATATGGTAACCATTCTTCTCGGAAACGTAGTTACTCATATGTATCTGGGACTAAACTCCGTACTGCGTTCTGCCGGCCATCCGCAAAAAGCAATGGCAGCAACCATACTGACCGTCGTCATCAATACCCTATTAGACCCTTTGTTCATTTACGGATTCGGTATGGGAATACGTGGAGCAGCTATAGCAACCATTCTGGCACAGATTATATCTTTATGCTGGCTGATTAAAATATTTTGCAATAAAAACGAACTTTTACATTTCCGCCGCGGTATTTACCGATTGAAAGGCGTGTTGGTAGAAAATATTATCGGAATCGGTCTTGCTCCTTTCTTCATGAACGTAGCCTCTTGTATGATAGTGATTCTGATCAACAAAGGGCTGAAACTGTACGACGGCGACCTTGCCATAGGAGCCTTCGGTATAGTAAACCGAATTGTATTTCTTTTCGTAATGATTGTCATGGGGTTAAACCAAGGTATGCAACCTATTGCCGGATACAATTTCGGGGCACGTCAATTTCATCGGGTAAACCATGTCATGAAACTGACCGTAATAGCTGCTACAATCGTCACATCTACCGGCTTTCTTGTTGGTGAACTTATACCGGAACTTGCTGTATCAGCTTTTACAACCGACAGCAAGTTGATCGAACTGTCCGCACGGGGACTCCGAATAACTGTCATGTTCTTCCCGATTATCGGATTCCAGATGGTAACATCTAACTTTTTCCAGAGTATCGGAATGGCAAAAAAGGCCATTATCCTTTCATTAAGCCGACAGGTGCTGATTCTTATCCCATGCCTGCTGATACTTCCTTTATTCTGGGGAGCAGACGGAATCTGGTTCAGCATGCCGATATCCGATATCCTAGCCAGCCTGATTGCAGGATTTATGCTATACAACCAGTTTAAACAATTCAAGCAAAAGGCAGCAGAAATAAATTAAAAGCAAAAATTTTTATTTATATTTGCCTTACAAACCAAACTTCATTCAATTATGAACAATCACTATATAATCAACCTCGGACGTCAGCTGGGCAGCGGCGGAAAGGAAATTGGTGAAAAACTGGCTAAAGACTTAGGTATAGCTTTCTACGATAAAGAACTGATCAATCTGGCTTCTAAAGAAAGCGGACTATGTAAAGAGTTCTTTGAGAAAGCAGACGAGAAAGCTTCGCAAAGCATCTTGGGAGGATTGTTCGGAACACGTTTTCCTTTTATAACAGAAGGAGCTTATCCATATAACTCTTATTTAAGCAACGATTCGCTGTTCAAGATACAAAGTGATGTGATACGTCATCTGGCAGAACAAAAGTCGTGTCTGTTTGTAGGACGCTGTGCAGATTATATTTTACGCGATTTCCCGCGTTGTGCCAACATTTTCGTATCGGCTTCTCCCGAAGCGCGCATTGAAAGACTGATGAAACTGCATAACATCAGTGCAGAAAAAGCAGAGGAACTGATGGAGAAAGCAGATAAAAAACGTTCTTCATATTACAACTACTACAGCTATAAGACATGGGGAGCAGCTGCAACCTATCACCTCTGCATCGATTCTTCGGTTTTAGGCATTGACGGAACTGTTGAATTCATCAAACAATTCGTAAAGCTGAAATTACAGCTTCCTTAAATTTTTTCACAAACATTGATTCATTAATCTATATTATACTATTCTCTATTCATATGGATATAATAAATCCTCAATATTAACACTTATAACTACATATAAATTGCCGCATGTGAAAATTGCTGCTTCAACTGTAGTACACAATATCCTAGATTAATGTTATCTCAGAAATAAAAGAATATATATCCACCTGTAAAGCCACTTCCCCTAGTATAAAAGTTGTTGTCTTTACAGGTGGAGAATGTACCTTATTAAAAGACGACTTGATATCCGCAATTTGTTTTTGTACTAATCTTGGTCTTAAGACAAGAATTGTATCCAATGGTCATTGGGGTAAAAGTTTAGAAACAGCTCAAAACTAGATCAAACACAAGTTACCGAAAAGAATGTAATAAAGCCGTGGCGACTTCGAGGGAACGATACACATACATACGATATCACAAATAACTTACACAATGCTATTAATAAATTAGCCACAGATATTGCCAATATTAATAATTTAACAAAAGAAGAGCAAGAAACCATTTATGAAGTATTAGAAGGAACTATTAATCATAAAAATATTGAAAAATGAAGTTTTTTTTATTCCTGATAAAACTGTTATTACAATATCAATATTGTGCGCAATAGGAATTTATTTCATGATAATTTATGTTATCAATGCACACGAATGGTATTCTACTATTCCTACAATTTTAGCAATTGGGCTTTTCATCCTTTTTATTCTAAAAACACCTTATTGTACCTATATTGAAAAGGAAACTATTATTGTAAAACAAGTATTTGGTTCTATAAAAATCACTGACATTAAAAGCATTAAACCTATTGAAAAAACAGATTTAGCAAATACTACTAGAGTACTTGGAAACGGAGGTTTTTTAGGATATGTTGGAACTTTCCACTCTCCTAAATTAGGTAAGTTTTATATGGCAGCTATAAATAAAAATGAATTGGTTAAAATTGTAACTTATAATGGCAAAATTTATGTCATCAACTACCCACACTCTTTATTAGAAGACAGAATAAACGAATAACCTCTCCCTACAAATCCTCACTCAATATTTTTCTTATACAAATACTGATAAAAATCATATTGAGCACGTACTTTCGGTTCGTCAGGAGTACGTTTGAATATATTCTTCAGTTCCTTGTCTACCCAGCAAGCTTTCCAGTTAGCACGAAGCTGCATATCGAGCATATCTATTAATTCCTGCTTCAAGCTCTTGTCCAAAACAGGTGTTACAGCCTCTATACGGCGATACAGATTACGCCTCATCCAATCAGGAGAACCGATAAACAACCGCGGATCTCCATCATTACCGAAATACCATACGCGGGCATGTTCCAGAAAACTGTCGACAATACGGGTAACACGAATATTGCTGCTAAACGACTCTCCGGGAACCAGACAGCATATTCCTCGTACAATCAGATCTATTTTTACCCCGGCCTCGCTTGCTTTGTACAGTTCGTCTATCATAGTGAGGTCTTGTAAAGCATTCATCTTAAGAATAATTCTCCCCTGCCTGCCAGCTTTAGCCAAAGCAATTTCATGATGAATCATACGTTTTAACTCCGGAAGCAAGTTAAAACGGGCTATCAGCATACGTTTAAACCGAGGTTCATCCACTTCCTTACGCAAAAAACGGAACAGCGTATGCATATCTTCCACTATCACCCGATTGCACGTAAATAGCGCAATATCGGAATAAATCTTAGCTGTTTTCTCATTGAAATTTCCTGTACTTACATAAGCATAGCTACGTATTTGTTCCCCTTTTTTATTATAACGTAATACAAGTGCGACCTTAGCATGTACCTTGAGTCCCGGAATACTGTACAGTATCCTGATTCCGGCTTTTTTCATCAGTTCGGCCGTGGCCAGATTGTTTTCTTCGTCGAAGCGAGCTTTTAGCTCTACAAACACTGTTACCTGTTTACCGTTTTGCGCGGCGGCGATCAACGTATTGATAACCTCCGAATGTTCGGCTACCCGATATTGGGTAATCATAATCTCCCGACACAAGGGATCGTGAACGGCTTCGTAAAGAAAATGTGTAAAATGATCGAAACTATGATACGGATAATGCAACATCAAATCCTTACGAGCTATCCGGCGATACATAAAATTCTTACCTTCCAGTCCGGAAATCCTCATCGGAACCGGCTTAGCCAAAGGCCTCAAATCTGGATTCGGATTAGGTAGTGAAGACAAATCTTCCAAATTCAAATGTTTATCTCCCGGAACCAGTTCCTCATTGTCGATAGAAAAAGCATCGGTCAGAAACTCCAGGAAATCAGCAGGCATCTTACGATCGTACACAAAACGTGCTATCGCTCCAATCTTACGCTTCTTAACTTTCTCTTTCAGTTTCTCCACCATATTTTCCGAAGGAACATCATCTACAAATACATCCGCATCACGCGAAATTTTACAGCAATAGCTGCAATCTACATCGTAGCCGACAAAAACTTCAGCAAGATTAGCCTTTACGATATCCTCCAGAAACATCAGATAATAATTATCACCCTGTTTGGGAAGTTCCACAAAACGAGGAACCTTGCTGTATGGCATCTTGATAATGAAATACTCCATCCGTCCTGTTTCATGGCAACGTACCCGTACCGCCAGATACTGGCGTTTATCACGAAGAAACATCCTGACCTTCTCTTTTTCAATCTTTACCGGTTGCAAGTAAGGAAATACTTCCTCCATGAAAAAGCGATGTACAAAATCACGGTGAAAATCTTCCACTTCCCTTTTCGACTGATAAAAGATTATATGATTCTGACGGAGTCCGGGCAATATCTTCTGCTCGTAAATCCGGATTCTGTCTTCCAGTTGTGCATTGACTATCTCCGCAATTTTACGAATCAGCTCATGTGCCTGGTCTACAGTCATGTCTTCGCTTTTTCCACCGGAAGCAACAACTTTATGTTCGGCAACACGGACCTTATAGAACTCCTCCAAATTGGATGAATAAATTGCAATGAAGTTTATCCGCTCATACAATGGCAAATCATCGTCATCAGCTTCGAGCAACACACGATGATTGAAGGAAAGCCAGCTTATGTCGCGATTGAAATATCTATATTGTTTTTCCATAATGCCATGAATCAAGGTTGAGTCAAAAATACTATCTTTGTCCGACAAAACCAAAGAAAAAATGACAAGAATCGGATTATTATCGGACACTCACGGCTACTGGGACGAACGTTACCTGAAATATTTTGATCCGTGCGACCAGATATGGCATGCCGGCGATATCGGTTCGATGGAAGTAGCAGAACGACTCGCAACCTTCCGTCCCCTGAAAGCAGTATATGGAAATATAGACGGACAAGACATAAGGCACATGTTTCCTGAGACAGCACGCTTCACAGTCGACGGAGCAGATGTACTGATGAAACATATAGGAGGATATCCCGGTAAATATGATCCTTCTATCCGCTCTGTCCTTTTTGCCAATCCTCCCAAGCTTTTTATAAGCGGTCATTCACATATTCTGAAGGTGAAATATGACCAGACACTCGGATTACTGCACATAAATCCCGGAGCAGCAGGAATATACGGATTCCATACAGTACGTACTTTAGTACGTTTCAGCATCGACAACGGAAACTTTTCCGACCTGGAAGTAATAGAATTAAACAAGTAATTGTTTGCCTGATTAAAAAAACTTTCCGAAATTTGTAACCGATTTTAAGCAACATCTTATATGAAAACTTATTTAGTAACAGGAGCAGCCGGATTTATCGGCGCCAATTATATAAAGTATATCTTAGCAAAACACGAAGACATTAAGGTTGTTATACTTGACGCTTTGACTTATGCCGGAAATCTAGGTACTATTGCCAAAGATGTAGACAACGAACGTTGCTTTTTCATAAAAGGCAACATATGCGACCGTGAGCTTGCCGACCGACTTTTTTCAGAATATAAATTCGATTATATCGTAAATTTCGCTGCCGAAAGCCACGTAGACCGCAGTATAGAAAATCCACAGCTGTTCCTTCAGACTAATATCCTGGGAACTCAAAACCTGCTGGATGCAGCCCGCCGTGCATGGGTTACCGGAAAAGACGAAAACGGTTATCCTACATGGAGAAAAGATGTACGCTATCATCAGGTATCAACCGACGAAGTATATGGTTCGCTGGGTGAAGAAGGCTTCTTCACTGAAGAAACTCCTTTATGCCCGCACAGCCCATACAGTGCGTCAAAAACCAGTGCCGATTTAATCGTAATGGCATATCGTGACACTTATAAGATGCCGGTTACTATCACACGTTGCTCAAACAATTACGGTCCTTATCACTTCCCGGAAAAACTGATTCCGTTAATTATCAAAAATATCCTTGAAGGAAAACGCCTTCCAGTCTATGGAAACGGTACAAACGTACGCGACTGGTTGTATGTAGAAGACCACTGCAAGGCTATCGATCTGGTAGTACGCCAGGGTAAGAACGGAGAAATTTACAATGTAGGCGGACACAACGAAAAACAGAATATAGAAATCGTAAAACTTACCATTGCTACAATCCGACGTTTAATGGAAGAAGAACCTGCTTACCGTAAGGTTTTGAAGAAAAAAGAACTGGATGAAAATGGTGAAATCCGCATCGACTGGATAAACGATTCACTGATTACTTTTGTAAAAGACCGTTTGGGACATGACCAGCGTTATGCTATCGACCCGACTAAAATTACTCGTGAACTAGGATGGACTCCCGAAACTAAGTTCGAAGATGGTATTGTAAAAACCATTATCTGGTACTTGAACAATCAGGACTGGGTAAAGAGCGTTACTAGCGGTGATTATCAGAATTACTACGAAAACATGTATAAAAACAGATAAATATATTTTTTATCTGAACTGCTATATAACAAAAAATGTCCCGCAGGATTTGTTTTCAATCCTGCGGGATTTTTTTGTCCTTATACCTCATACATACAATACATTATTATTGTCTTAGCAATCTATATTAACTTTCTATCAGCAAACTAACATTCTTTTGAGGCTCAAAATAGAAAATAACAGACTTACTTATATTATAATCCATACGTTAGAGTACAAAAAATCCCCTGCTTTAGCTTTATTCATGCTGATTATATGGCTAAAAGCAGGAGATTTTTTACTATTAAAGTTTCAACCTATAAGATTTTTACTTTATACTTCATTTTAAGACAAGTTCGGAAAGCTGATAAAACATCAAGAAAAAGCCTCATTTTTTTGTACAAAGAAGTACAACTTTTGTAGAAAAATAAAAAAAACATCAGCATGTTTTCTCTGTCTTTTCAGCAAAAATAAAAACACTTTCCCAAATGAATCATAAAAAGCTGCCAGTCACTACTGTTTCAACAGATAAGCTTTAAACGACGTAAAGTCTTTTTGCATAGGTACACTTTGTTTTGTACCACGCATGAAAGCCTGTAGCTTTTCGGGTATCTTTACTTCTGTACCGATAATCGCTTCTACTGTTTGCAGGAACTTCGCCGGATGAGCTGTTTCAAGAAAGACTCCGTTTTCTTCAGGCTGCAAGTCTTCTGCCAAGGCACGATACCCACATGCACCATGAGGGTCGAGCAGATATCCGGTTTCTTCGTAAGTTTTCTGTACCGTTTCACGTATCTGTTCGTCGGTATAAGTCTCCCCACTAATTTCGGATGCTATAGCATCGTGACTACCTTCATATAAATCGAGGATACGGACAAAATTACTCGGATCTCCTACATCCATAGCATTGGCAATGGTTGCTATTGAGGGGCGAGGACTGTATTCTCCAGTCTTCAGGTATTGATAAAAGATGTCATTACGGTTATTTGCCGCAATGAAGCGTTTCACGGGTAGTCCCATACGCTTACCAAACAGGCCGGCTGTTATGTTTCCGAAGTTTCCGCTAGGCACGCAAATCACCAAATTGTCTGCTTTTCCTTGCTTTTTCATCTGTGCATACGCATAGAAATAATAAAAAGCCTGAGGTAAGAAACGGGCCACATTGATAGAATTTGCCGAAGTGAGCTGCATATGTTCGTTCAGTTCCTTATCCATAAAGGCATTCTTTACCAGTGCCTGACAGTCATCGAACGTACCGTCTACTTCAATAGCCGTTATATTCTGTCCGAGTGTAGTAAACTGCTTTTCCTGAATCTCGCTGACTTTACCTTTCGGGTAAAGCACATATACATGAATCCCTTCTACCCCCAGAAAACCATTGGCTACGGCACTACCCGTATCTCCAGAAGTAGCCACCAGTACATTCACCTGTTTCTTGCCTTCCTTACGGATGAAATATCCCAACAAGCGTGCCATGAAACGTCCGCCTACATCCTTAAAAGCCAATGTAGGACCATGAAACAGTTCCAGTGAGTAAATATTGTCCTTCACCTTCACTACCGGAGCATCAAAGCTAAGTGTATCGTATACAATGTGTTTCAACGTTTCGGCAGGAACATCTTCACCGAAAAAAGCATCGGCTACACGATAAGCTATTTCCTGAAACGAAAGATTTTCTATCTCATCATAAAAAGACTGGGGCAAAGCCTTGATGGCACGAGGCATATACAAACCTTTATCGCCTGCCAGTCCACGTACTACAGCTTCCTCAAGTGTTGCGTCGGAAGCCTTCTTATTTGTACTGTAATATTTCATAACTCTCTAGTGTAAATTCATAAACTCATTCATAAACTCATCTTTTTCCATCGTACCGTATCCTCCTTCCCGGCAGGCTATTTCATCGTAACTCTGCACGCTATCGGGAGTAATACCTGGATAATAAATCAGGAAAGGTATCGGTTCGGCTGTATGTGTACGCAGTTCGCACGGAGTAGGATGATCGGGCAACACAGCTATCGCTACCGGCTCATCCCAGTTTTTTACTTCTTCGTAAATAGGTCCGACTGCACGGCTGTCCAGATATTCAATGGTTTTCAGCTTCAAGTCTATATCTCCTTCATGTCCGGCCTCATCACTAGCCTCGATATGCAGGTAAACAAAGTCATCAGTTTTTAACGCTTCGATAGCCGCCTGAGCCTTACCTTCGTAATTCGTATTGTAAAGTCCGGTAGCTCCCTCTACATCTATACAACGCAGCCCCGCATAACGTCCGATACCACGAATCAAATCGACAGCTGTAATGACCGATCCTTTATGAATGGAAGGGTATTTCTGTGATAAAGGTTCCATCTGCGGACGATACCCCGGACTCCACGGCCAAATGCTGTTGGCTGCATCTTTTCCCTCTGCCATACGCTTCTGATTGACCGGATGAGTGGCAAGCAATTCCTGCGATTTCAAAATCAAGGCATTCAGCAAATCGGCAGTTTCTTGTGCTTCCGGACATAAGGCTTTTACCAGATTCGGACGAAAAGGCTTCAACGGAACATCGTGTGGCGGCACACAAGCCAGACGTTTGTCGCCTCCTTTGATGACAAGCAAATGACGATATTGTACCCCCGTATAAAAACGAATACGGTCTGTTCCTAATTTCTCATCAAGATACTTAATCAGCTGGTCGGCTTCTTCGGTCGTGATATGTCCTGCCGAATGATTTTTCAGGATATCTCCTTCTACACAAATCAGGTTGCAGCGCATAGCCATATCGCCCGGTTCCAGATCTACACCGATACTGGCAGCCTCAAGTACGCCTCTTCCTTCGTAAACTAACGGCAGGTCGTAACCCATAACCGACATGTTCGCAACTTCACTTCCGGGATGAAAACCGTCGGCAACTGTTTTCAGCATCCCCATACGTCCCATCTGGGCTAGTTTGTCCATGTACGGAGTATTTGCATATTGTAGCAATGTTTTGTTTCCCAGCGATGGTACGGCCCAGTCCGCCATACCGTCGCCTAAAATAATAATGTGCTTCATAAGCCTAAATGTTTGCGATACTCATTATATCGGCAAAGACTCCGGCTGCGGTAACACCTGCTCCGGCTCCATAACCCTGAATGAGCATCGGGTACTCGTTATATCGTTCAGTTGTAAGCAAAATAATATTATTACTACCTTCCAGTGTATAGAACGGATGATTCCGGCCTACTTCCTGCAAAGCCACGACTCCATGTCCATTTTCCAGACTAGCTACAAAACGCCAGTGTTTTCCTTCTTTTTCCAATACTTTACGACGTGCTTCAAATTCATCGTCAAGAGCTGGAATCTTTTTCCAGAAGTCATCCAGTGAACCTTCGAACAATTCGTTAGGAATAAACAAGTGCTTCTCTACGTCTTCCTGATTCAACCGATATCCTGCTTCGCGTGCCAGAATAACAAGTTTGCGGATAACATCCTTCCCGCTCAGGTCGATACGCGGATCAGGTTCTGAATATCCTTCTTCTTTTGCTTTATGAATAGTTTCACTAAGAGGTACATCGGCACTGATAGTATTGAATATGTAGTTCAGTGTACCGCTAAGTACAGCTTCAATCTTTACAATTTTATCTCCACTGTTTATCAAATCGTTTATCGTATTTATCACAGGAAGACCTGCTCCCACATTTGTTTCAAACAAGAATTTCACTCCACGCTGGCGAGCAATCTGCTTCAGTTCCGCATAATTTTCATATTCCGACGATGCGGCAATCTTATTGGCTGCTACAACCGAAATATTGTGACTTAAAAATTCCTTATAAAGTCCGGCTATTTCTGGGCTTGCAGTACAGTCCACAAATACAGAATTGAAAATATTCATGCCAACAATCTCATCCTGAAGTACCTGAGGAGATGAAGGTATTCCTTTTTCATCCAATTCCTGACGATAGTTAGACAGGTCGATTCCTCTGCGGGTAAATAAAGCTTTATGCCCGTTGGCTATACCTACCACATTCAGCATCAGTCCACGTTCGCGTTTCAGTCGTTCCTGCTGACTGCTGATCTGTTCGATAAGACTATGTCCTACCGTTCCGATACCACAAATGAAAAGGTTCAGTACCTGATATTCGGACAAGAAGAAAGAATCGTGAATAACATTCAATGTCTTACGCAACGAAGCTCCGTCTACTACAAACGAAATATTTGTTTCGGAAGCTCCCTGTGCACAAGCTATCACGTTGATACCGTTACGTCCCAGTGTACCAAACAATTTTCCGGCAATACCCGGTGTATGCTTCATGTTCTCTCCTACGATAGCAACAGTAGCCAGTCCGCTTTCTGCTTTCATCGGACTGATTTCGCCCATTTCTATTTCCTTGGCAAACTCTTCATTCAATACTTCGCAAGCCAAATCAGCATCCACGGTCCGTACACCTATAGACGTTGAGTTCTCCGAAGAAGCCTGTGAAACGAGGAACACACTGATACCATTTTCAGCCAATGTCTTGAATATTCGGTAGTTCACTCCAATCACACCGACCATTCCCAGTCCGGTCATGGTTATCAGACACGTGTCATTAATAGAAGAAATACCCTTAATGGCTTTCGATGAGTGATCAGCCTCCTGTTTTACGATAGTTCCCGGAGCATCTGGATTGAACGTATTCTTTATTAAAATAGGTATATTCTTATGACAAACCGGATAAATAGTAGGGGGATAAACTACCTTCGCACCAAAGTTACACAACTCCATCGCCTCTACGTAACTCAATTCCGTAATAGGATATGCAGTACTGATAACTCTCGGATCGGCTGTCATGAAACCATCTACATCTGTCCAAATCTCCAGCACATCGGCATCCAGTGCAGCTGCCAGAATAGAAGCTGTATAATCGGAACCGCCTCGTCCAAGATTTGTCACTTCTCCTGTAGTCTTATCAGTAGAAATAAATCCAGGAACAAGTGATATAGAAGGAATTTCATGGAACGTTTCACGAACCAGACGATTGGTAAGTTCCGAATCAAGTATATGTTTGTTGTGTTTCTTTTCCGTTTTAATAAACAGACGGGAATCAAACCACTGGGCTCCTTCTATCAGTGTTGCTACGATAATAGAAGAAAGGCGCTCGCCATAGCTTACAATTGTAGCCGAAGTCTTTGGCGACAAATCACGTATAAGATATATTCCCTGAAAAATATCTTTCAGTTCACTCAGCAGTTCATTCACACAGTCAAGCAGCAATTCACGTTTCTGTCCTGCCGGAATGACGGTATAAACCATTTCTATATGACGGTTTACAATCTCCTTCATCTCCTTTTCATAACCGGAATCACCGTTGGCAGCCATAGTCGAAGTCTTAATCAACTTATCAGTTATACCACCCAATGCTGAAACGACTACTATCACTTTATCATCAACCGCTTCAACAATTTTCTTTACATTCAACATGCTGCTGACAGAACCCACTGATGTTCCACCGAATTTTAATACCTTCATGTACTTATATTTTTATAACAAGGACTGTTCTTTCATACAAGAAAGCCCACTTGTCAGATAAAACAAAATAAATAATTGATTAAAATAAAACGAAATGCCTGAGTCCACAGGCGTGTAACACGTAGAAACACCTAAATACAATCTCTCACCCCCGAGGGGTCATCCCGGTTACAGATGTGAATGTTGCAGTGCGCCCCATTCCGACCATCATTGTGATATGAAGAGAGTATTTGTTCATGTATTATTGTTTTGTTGTTGGCAAATATAGTAACATTTTTCTTCAATCAAACATCTTTCAACTATTTTTTCGCATAAAAAGTAGAAAAATTGGGACAAAACGTTTATTTCATCACTAAACCCATACTCTTTTCATAGAAGGCACATTTATTTATTCACAATAAAAATCCCACTCTTTTATCATACTAAATACAGACATTCACTCATAGCCATTAGCATAATTATCAGTAAACTATTGCAGAAAAATAAAAAATCATGTATTTTTGTTCACATTAATTTAGCATAAGTCTAACCCGATAAACTTTAGAATTTTAATATGGCAGACTCAAAGACAATTCTCAGCGGAGCTGAAGAGAAAATGGATATGGCAATTATGTATCTGGAAGATGCACTGGCACACATCCGTGCAGGAAAAGCAGACGTACGCTTGCTGGACGGCATCCGCGTAGATTCTTACGGAAGCATGGTCCCCATCAATAATGTAGCAGCAGTGACTACCCCTGATGCACGCAGTATCGCTATAAAACCTTGGGACAAGAGTATGTTCCGTGTAATTGAAAAAGCAATTATCGACTCTGAATTGGGTATCATGCCCGAAAACAATGGAGAAATTATCCGTATAGGTATTCCTCCTTTGACAGAAGAGCGTCGTAAACAACTGGCAAAACAGTGTAAAGGTGAAGGCGAAACAGCTAAAGTCAGCGTTCGTAACGCACGACGTGATGCTATCGATGCTTTGAAAAAAGCCGTAAAAGACGGTATGCCTGAAGACGAACAAAAGAACTCTGAAGCAAAATTGCAGAAATCTCATGACAAGTATATCAAACAGATTGACGATATGCTTGCTGCTAAAGACAAAGAAATCATGACTGTTTAATTAATTTTATAAAGGATGAAGAACGAAGCTTCAACGACGCTCTGAAAACAGAATGCGTCAGCTTTTCTTCATCCTTTATCTTTCATCCTATAAAAATTTGGAAAAAGGCTTAGTCATTAAAAACACAGGAAGTTGGTATCTCGTCAAAACAGACGACAACCGGCAAATAGAATGTAAAATCAAAGGAAACTTCCGCCTGAAAGGAATCCGTAGTACCAATCCCATTGCCGTAGGCGACCGGGTACAAATCTCAATCAACGCTGAAGGTACAGCTTTCATTACAGAAATAGAAGACCGGAAAAATTATATTATCCGCCGTGCATCAAATCTGTCCAAACAATCGCATATTATTGCAGCAAATCTGGACCAGTGCATGCTGATAGTTACTATCAACTATCCGGAAACATCAACTACGTTCATCGACCGTTTTCTGGCATCAGCAGAAGCTTATCGTGTACCTGTCTGTCTTGTATTCAACAAAATCGACCGGTATTCGGATGAGGAACTTCATTATCTGGAAGCATTGACCAATCTTTACACACATATCGGTTATCCTTGCTTCAAGATTTCTGCATTAAATCAGACAGATATCGAAGAAATTAAAAAAGAGCTGAAAGGAAAAGTCACCTTATTTTCCGGACATTCTGGAGTTGGAAAATCAACATTAATTAACGCCATCCTTCCAGATCAAAAAATAAAAACCGGAGAAATATCGACAGTACATAATAAAGGTATGCACACTACGACTTTCTCTGAAATGTTTCCTATAGGTGAAGAAGGTTATATCATTGACACTCCGGGAATTAAAGGGTTTGGTACTTTTGACATGGAGGACGAAGAAGTAGGACATTACTTCAAAGAAATCTTTGAGTTCTCAGCTAAATGTAAATACGGTAATTGTACCCATCGGCATGAACCGGGATGCGCCGTACGTGAAGCCGTGGAAAACCATTATATCAGTGAATCACGTTATGCTTCTTACTTAAATATACTGGAGGACAAAGAAGAAGGGAAATACCGCTCAGCTTATTAATCTTTTAAATCTAACAGACATGAAAAAATTCACTTTTTGTATACTACTTGCAACCATGTCGTGGTTTGCAACTACAAATGCATATGCAAAGAAAAACTCAGGACCGACTCCAGAGGAAAAAGGACTTGCTCAAATCAACCAGGCAAATGCAGAAGCTTTTGTCCGTTTCCTGGCAGCAGATGAGCTGAAAGGCCGGGAAGCCGGAACAGAAGAGGGAAGAATAGCCGGAAACTACATTGCTTCGCTATTACAGCAATGGGGTGTTTCTCCTGTATTCGACAGTTATTTCCAACCATTTGAAGCATACCGTGTAGAACGACAGAAAAAAGGCAAGTTGCAAGTTCATCCCGATTCAATCCAACTAATCAAACAAGGAGTACATCAAAAATATCACATGCGCAATGTACTTGCAAAAATAGATGGAAAGAACAAGGACGAGATCGTCATAATAGGTGCACATTATGATCATATCGGTTACGATCCCATGCTGGATGGTGATCAGATTTATAATGGCGCCGATGACAATGCATCGGGAGTTTCAGCCGTTCTACAGATTGTGCGTTCCTTCCTGGCTACAGGCAAGCAACCAGAACGTACTGTTATTTTTGCCTTCTGGGACGGAGAGGAAAAAGGATTGTTAGGTTCAAAATATTTTGCACAGTCCTTTCCGCAGATCAAGCAAGTGAAAGGATACTTAAATTTCGACATGATTGGAAGAAATAATGATGAGTCACGCCCTTGGCATGTAGTATACTTCTTTACCAAAGGAACACCTGCCTTCGGTGAATGGCTGAAAGAAGATATCGAGCATTACAATCTGAATCTACAGCCCGATTATCGTGCATGGGACAATCCTGTAGGAGGTAGTGACAACGGAACCTTTGCCAAACTGGGTATTCCAATTATGTGGTATCATACAGACTGGCATCCGGATTATCATCTTCCGAGTGATGAAGCTGATAAAATAAACTGGGACAAGCTGGTAGAAATAACCAAAACATCTTTCCTTGGGCTATGGAAAATGGCAAATATATCTTTCTAAATATCTAAAGGATTTATAAAATATATTTTATAAAAACAGCTGTAATTCCTTTCATTCTTTAAAGTCTTACGTTTACAGGCAAAAGAATGAAAGGAATTTTTATTTGCAAATTTTTGTAAAAAAGGTATTCTCTATTTAAACAATTCCTTAAGTTTGTTATCAAAGTTAATAATCATTATTTCCAAATCTTAATTTATACCATAAAAACACATGGACAAACGAGTAAAATGGGGAATTATCATTCTGGTAGGAGCCGGATTAATCGGCTTAGGAATCCATAATTTCACTCCCAAAGAAAATGAAGAACTAAATGAAGCTAGCCCAACAATAAAAACAAATAAAAAGAAAAGTCTGAATGTAAATGCACAGATCATTAAACCGCATTTACTGACCGACCAGTTATTTGTCAGTGGTAAGCTTATGCCCGACGAAGAGGTAGATTTATCTTTCGAAACTTCGGGAAAAATCATCGACATTAATTTCACGGAAGGTAGTTTTGTTACCAAAGGTCAGTTGCTGGCAAAAGTAAATGACAGTCAGTTACAAGCACAATTAGACCGTCTAAAGGCACAAATGCCACTTGCCGAAGACCGAGTATTCCGACAGAATGCACTATTACAACGAGATGCAGTAAGTAAGGAAGTATACGAACAGGTTAAGACAGAACTCGCTACGCTTCATGCAGATATAGAAAACATCAAAGCCAATATTGACATGACCGAGCTACGTGCTCCTTTCGATGGTGTAATCGGTCTGCGCCAAGTCAGTGTAGGAGCATATGCCTCTCCTACTACAGTTATAGCCAAACTCACCAAAATTACCCCACTAAAAGTAGAATTTGCCGTACCGGAACGTTATGCACGACAAATCAAAAAAGGAACCAGATTATCTTTCAAAATAGAAGGAAGACTGGATGCTTTCGATGCTCAAGTATATGCAACGGAATCGAGTATTGATCCGGAAACCCATACCTTGACAGTGCGCGCCTTATACCCAAACACCAATGGTGAACTGCTTCCCGGACGGTATGCCGACATCACATTGAAACAAAACGAGATTAAAGATGCCATAGCTATTCCATCAGAAGCCATCGTTCCGGAAATGGGAAAGAATAAAGTGTTTGTTTATCGTTCGGGCGTTGCCCAACCGGTAGATGTCGAGATTGGAATCCGCACAGAAGCAGAAGTGCAAATAGTACGAGGGTTAGCCGCAGGAGACACAATCCTTACCTCCGGAACCTTACAGCTGCGTACCGGCATGCCTGTTGTTCTTGACAATATCAATTAATACCTGTCCGCCGTATGAATATATCCGAACTTAGCATCCGCCGACCGGTATTGGCTACCGTACTCACCATTATCATCTTGCTTTTTGGATTAATTGGTTATACAACGCTGGGAGTACGCGAATATCCCTCGGTAGACAATCCGATCATCTCCGTTACGTGTAGTTATTCAGGAGCCAATGCCGACATTATAGAAAGCCAGATCACCGAACCGCTTGAACAAAATATCAACGGTATTCCCGGTATACGTTCTCTTTCAAGTGTAAGCCAGCAAGGACAATGCCGTATTACTGTTGAATTTGAATTGTCTGTCGACCTGGAGACTGCCGCCAACGATGTACGCGACAAAGTTTCACGTGCACAGCGTTATCTCCCGCGCGACTGCGACCCTCCTACTGTTTCCAAAGCTGATGCCGATGCCAGCCCTATTCTAATGGTAGCCATCCAAAGCAATACACGTTCACTGCTAGAGTTGAGCGAAATAGCCGATCTCACCGTCAAGGAACAATTACAGACAATATCCGATGTAAGTAGTGTTTCCATTTGGGGAGAAAAACGCTATTCAATGCGTCTGTGGCTGGACCCAACCAAAATGGCCGGCTACGGAATTACTCCTGTAGACATCAAAAATGCCATAGATAATGAAAATGTGGAACTTCCCTCCGGCAGTATAGAAGGTAACACAATGGAACTTACCTTACGTACTATGGGACAGATGCACACGGCTACCGAATTTAACAACGTAGTAATAAAGGAAGTAAACGGACAGGTTATACGCTTAAGCGATATCGGCTATGCCGAATTGGGAGCTGCCGATATTAAAAGTTATATGAAAATGAATGGAGTTCCTATGGTAGGAGTAGTAGTCATACCTCAACCGGGAGCAAACCATATCGAAATAGCGGATGCTATTTACGAACGTATGGAGCAAATGAAAAAAGATTTGCCCGAAGACGTTAGCTTTTCTTATGGATTTGACAACACGAAATTTATCCGTGCCTCTATTGCCGAAGTAGAAAGCACCGTATACGAAGCTTTCATTCTGGTAATCATTATCATCTTCCTTTTCCTGCGCGACTGGCGTGTTACTCTTATACCTTGTATTGTAATTCCAGTTTCGCTAATCGGAGCCTTTTTCGTAATGTACGTAGCAGGTTTCTCTATCAACGTGCTTACGATGCTCGCCGTTGTCTTGTCGGTTGGATTGGTAGTAGATGATGCCATTGTGATGACTGAAAATATTTACATCCGCATAGAGAGAGGTATGAAGCCTTTCGATGCCGGTATAGAAGGGGCCAAAGAAATATTTTTCGCTGTTATTTCTACTACCATAACATTGGTTGCTGTGTTCTTGCCTATCGTATTTATGGAAGGAACCAGTGGCAGACTTTTCCGGGAGTTCAGCTTCGTTGTAGCCGGTTCGGTATTAATCTCTTCTTTTGCAGCATTGACATTTACCCCAATGCTTGCGACCAAAATGCTTGTCCATCGAGAAAAGCAAAGTTGGTTTTACCGAAAGACTGAACCGTTTTTTGAAGGAATGAACCGCATCTACAGCCGCTCCCTCAATGCATTCTTAAAGAAACGTTTTATTGCTATTCCTGTTTCTATTATCACCTTAATTCTAATCGGTGTATTATGGAATGTAATACCAGCAGAAATGGCGCCTTTAGAGGACCGTTCGAAAATAACCATTAGTACAAAGGCTGCCGAAGGAGCCAGTTATGAATACATACGCGATTACACTGAAGACATCAATGCTTTGGTAGATTCTATCATTCCGGATGCAGAAGCCGTTACAGCACGTGTGTCAAGTGGTAGTGGAAATGTCCAGATTACATTGAAAGACATCAAAGACCGTGACTACTCCCAGATGGAGGTGGCCGAAAAAATATCGAAAGCAATCAAAAGCAAAACGAAGGCAAGGGCATTCGTCCAGCAGCAATCTTCTTTCGGAGGAAGAAAAAGCAGTATGCCTGTACAATATGTACTGCAGGCTACCAGCATAGAAAAACTGGAAAAAATCCTGCCCGAATTTTTAAATAAAGTGTACGATAATCCGACCTTCCAGATGGCTGACGTTGATTTAAAGTTCAGCAGCCCCGAAGTACGGGTAAACATCAACCGAGATAAAGCAGGAACAATGGGGGTAAACGTGCGTGATGTTGCCGAAACACTTCAATACGGACTGAGCGGACAGCGTATGGGATATTTCTATATGAATGGTAAACAGTATGAAATATTAGGACAGATAAACCGCCAGCAACGTAATCAGCCGGCAAACATCAAATCTATTTACATCCGTAACGATGCAGGAGAAATGATTCAATTGGACAATCTGGTAGAATTCGTGGAATCCATTGCGCCTCCTAAACTTTACCACTACAACCGATTCATATCGGCAACAATATCAGCCGGACTGGCAGAAGGAAAAACTATCGGACAGGGATTGGAAGAAATGGATAAAATAGCATCTGAAACACTGGACGAAACATTCCGTACAGCCTTATCGGGCGACTCGAAAGATTATCGTGAAAGCTCATCCAGCCTGATGTTTGCTTTTATTCTTGCACTCGTGCTGATATATCTGATTCTGGCGGCACAGTTTGAAAGCTTTAAAGATCCATTCATCATCATGCTGACAGTACCACTTGCCATTGCTGGAGCTTTGATATTCATGTATTTCGGTGATATAACGATGAATATATTCAGTCAGATAGGTATTATTATGTTGATTGGACTGGTAGCCAAAAACGGTATTCTGATTGTGGAATTCGCCAATCAGAAACAAGAAGCTGGAGAAGATAAAATGCTGGCTATACGCGACGCGGCCTTACAGCGCCTACGCCCGATCTTGATGACCAGTGCATCAACAATTCTAGGCTTGATACCATTGGCGTTCGCTACAGGAGAAGGCGCTAACCAACGTATTGCAATGGGAACAGCCGTCGTAGGAGGTATGTTAATATCTACTTTCCTTACGATGTATATCGTACCAGCTATCTACACTTACATTTCTACTAACCGAATAAAAAAAGAGAAAAAAGCATGAAACATTTTGCATATATATCACTGATAATCTGGTTTGTCACTACCCTTCCAGCCCACGCACAATATGAATACACATTAAAGCAATGTCTGGAGGAAGGACTGTTGAACAATTACTCTCTCCGCATCTCTCGCAATGAAGAACAGATAAGCAAGAATAATGCAACGCTTGCCAACGCCGGTTATCTGCCCACAATAGACTTGACGGCAGGGTATACCGGAAACATTGACAATACCAACTCTACACAACGAAGCGACGGAAGTGTTGTCAAAGAACGAAACGTATTCGACCAGACTCTTGATGCCGGTGTGGATCTGAACTGGACCATCTTCGACGGATTCAACATCAGTACAACATACAAGGAACTCAAGGAGCTGGAACGCCAGGGAGCAACCAATACCCGTATAGCAATAGAAGACTTTATCGCCAGTCTGACAGCAGAATATTACAATTATATTCAGCAGGAAATACGCCTGAAAAATTTCCGTTATGCTGTTTCGTTATCAAAAGAACGTTTACGTATCGTAGAAGAGCGCTATCACATCGGAAACTTCTCTCGTCTGGATTATCAACAGGCAAAAGTCGATTTTAATGCCGATAGTGCACAGTATATGAAACAGCAAGAGCTGGTACATACCTCGCGTATCAACCTGAATGAAATGATGGCAAATAAAGATGTGGACCGTCCGATAAAAGTAAAGGATTCTATTATCGAGCTGAAGCATTCGCTCGATTTCAATGAATTGTGGAATGCTACGCTAAACACCAATGCCAATTTATTGAAAGCTGACCAAAATTCAACTTTAGCTGAACTGGACTATAAGAAAGTGTTGTCACGCAATTATCCTTATCTAAGGCTGAATGCCGGATATGGCTATACCCTGAACAAATATGATATCAACTCCATCCAACGACGGAACAACTGGGGATTTAATGGAGGTATTACCCTCGGATTCAACATTTTCGATGGCAATCGTCGACGTGAAAAACGCAATGCAAACCTTGCTATACGAAATGCCCAACTTGAACGCGAACAACTGGAACAAGGTTTACGTGCCGATCTCAGCAATTTGTGGCAGGCATACCGTAACAATATTCGCTTACTCAATCTGGAACGTCAGAACTTGATTGCAGCAAAAGAAAATCACGAAATAGCCAAAGAACGATATCTGTTAGGAGATTTGTCTGGTATTGAAATGCGTGAAGCACAAAAGAGCCTGTTAGATGCAGAAGAACGAATACTTTCTGCCGAATACGATACAAAGATGTGTGAAATATCTCTGTTGCAAATTAGCGGAAAAGTTTCTTTATACCTGAAATAAAGACATTCGCAGACTCATAAACAATGCAAGTATTCTTTACATAAACAATCTTTCAATCAGCACAAATAATAACAAAAACGTCCTGATAGTTTTGGTTAAAGTACATATAATTTACCCAAAACATCAGGACGTTTTTCTGTATATATCAACAAGATACATATAAAAAAGAGTCACACATCCAGAATAAATACTATCTTTGCAACCTATAACATTCAAGCAAATACTTCAAAATGGGATTATTTATAAGAAAAAGTATTGAAACCCTACAAGCAGAAGCACAGCAGTCGGGTAGTAAAACGTTGAAACGTGTACTCGGACCAGTCAGCCTGGTAGCTTTGGGAGTAGGTGTCATTATTGGAGCCGGACTATTTTCCATTACCGGAACCGTAGCTTCCGAATATACAGGCCCGGCCATTACTTTATCCTTTATCGTTGCAGCCATAGGTTGCTGTTTCGCCGGATTGTGCTATGCAGAATTTGCATCTATGATTCCAGTAGCAGGAAGTGCTTACACCTACTCGTATGCAACAATGGGAGAACTGATAGCCTGGATTATAGGCTGGGACCTCGTATTGGAGTATACCGTAGCAGCAACGACCGTCAGCATCAGCTGGAGCCGTTATCTCGTTGTCTTTCTGCAAGGTATAGGCATTGAGCTGCCACATGCCCTCAGTGCATGTCCGTGGGATGGAGGTATAGTCAATATTCCTGCCATGCTGATAGTAGTACTCATGAGCCTGATTCTGATGCGTGGCATAGCAGGCAGTTCTTTATTCAACGGATTTATTGTTTTCCTGAAAATAGGTGTTATTCTGGTATTTGTTATTCTCGGCTGGAAATTCATCCAAGCAGAAAATTATGTGCCTTATATTCCAGAGAATACAGGTAAACTTGGAGAGTTCGGCATTTCCGGCATATTACGAGGAGCCGCCATCGTATTCTTCGCTTTTCTAGGCTTCGATGCAGTAAGCACTGCTGCTCAGGAAACCCGAAATCCACAGCGAAACATGCCTATCGGAATCCTTGTTTCTCTGCTGGTATGTACCATCCTGTACATTCTGTTTGCACATGTCATGACAGGAGTAGCACACTATACAGAATTCAAAGGACAGGAAGGTATCGCTCCCGTGGCAGTAGCTATCGAACATATGGGAAGTACAAATGCAGCAGGTGTATTCGTGCAAGCTTATCCATGGCTGAATAAAGCCATCATTCTAGCCATTCTCTTCGGATACTGCTCGGTCATCATGGTAACATTACTCGGACAAAGCCGCGTATTTTTAAGTATGAGCCATGACGGACTGTTACCTCCATTTTTCTCACGCATCAACGAGCGTTTCCGCACTCCTGTACATAGTAATTTCCTCTTTATGATTGTAGTCAGCCTGCTGGCTGGATTTGTACCAGCCCAAGTGGCAGGAGAAATGACAAGTATAGGAACACTGCTTGCATTCACACTAGTATGTGCAGCTGTATTAATCGTACGAAAAACCATGCCCAATGTGCACCGTACCTTCAAGACACCGTTCGTCCCCTTCGTTCCTATTATGGGTATCCTTACCTGCCTGTGTATGATGTGTTTTCTTCCGGCCGACACATGGATAAGACTTGTTCTCTGGATGTTGATAGGTCTGGATGTATATGCTTCGTATGGTAGAAAATACAGCAAGCTGGAACCTGGACAAGCACATCGTAAAGGAGATATCGTATTAAATATCTTAGGACTTGCTCTGTCTGTACTATGCATCATTACCGGATTATGGCATCAGCAAACCGTAGGATGGGATGCAGACAAAACATTATTGACTATTTCGTTCATTTTTGCATTTACTCATTGCGCGTATTATATGCTACGAGTATGGAAGCAGTCGAAAGAGATAAAACCACTCGAATAAAAGCGGTTTCTGCTTAAAAGAAGTTATAAACAATGACGAAGGCCAAAAAAAGCGAAGATTAAACTACTAACAATAGGATAAAATGTTGTTATTTTACAACGATTTAGATAATATGGACAAGAATTTATTACTTACAGCCATCCGCGCATCACTGGAAGCTGGATCAGAAATAATGAATGTATACACCGATCCTAACGCGGATTTTGAGATAGAGAAAAAAGCAGATAACTCACCACTGACTATCGCCGACCGCAAGTCGCATATGGTCATTGCAGCACGATTAGCTTCAACTCCTTATCCTGTTCTCAGCGAAGAAGGGAAAAAAATTCCGGTTGAAGAACGGCAAAGCTGGAATGAACTTTGGATTGTTGATCCGTTGGACGGAACTAAAGAGTTTATTAAACGTAACGGAGAATTTACCGTAAACATTGCTTATGTAAAAAATGGAAAGCCGGAAGCAGGAGTTATCTATATTCCTGTAAAAGAGGAATTATACTTTGCCGACAGCCAGTACGGAGCTTACAAAATAGAGCATATCACTCAATTGGATTCAGAGGAAACAGTCGACAGCCTTATCAGCAAGGCACATCGTCTGCCCTATCAGGAAGAAGCGCAGCGAAGCAGTTTCATAATAGTTGCATCCCGCTCTCACCTTACGCCGGAAACAGAGGCTTATATCGAAGAGATGAAGCAAAAACATCAAGAAGTGGAAACCGTATCGAAAGGTAGTTCACTGAAGCTCTGTCTGATAGCTGAAGGAAAAGCAGACGTATATCCCCGTTTTGCTCCTACTATGGAATGGGATACCGCTGCCGGTCACGCCATAATTCGTGCCATGGGAAAAGAAGTCTATCAGGCCGGCACCCAACATCCTTTGGTATACAATAAAGAAGACTTGTTAAATCCATGGTTCATTGCCGAATAACCTATTTATGACATTAGAAGTTATTATTGTACTTGTCGCGCTTGTTGCCATGCTGACTGCGCTGATAATGGATAAGATGCGTCCGGGAATGATTCTATTCTCGGTCGTTGTCATATTCCTTTGTACCGGAATCCTCAGTCCTAAAGAAATGCTGGAAGGGTTCAGCAACAAAGGTATGATCACCGTTGCCATGCTCTTCCTGGTAAGCGAAGGTATCCGCCAAAGCGGTGCACTGACACAAGTTATAAAAAAGCTATTGCCTCAATCACAGACTACTGTTTTTAAGGCACAGGCACGCATGCTGCCCACGATTGCTTTTATTTCAGCTTTTCTGAATAATACTCCAGTTGTAGTTATCTTTGCTCCTATTATCAAGAGATGGGCAAATTATGTAAAACTACCTGCAACCTATTTTCTGATACCTCTGTCGTATGTAACTATCCTGGGAGGTATCTGTACACTGATAGGCACTTCAACCAACCTGGTAGTACACAGTATGATACAAGAAGCCGGAATGAAAGGATTCAGTATGTTCGAGCTAGGGAAAGTCGGTATTTTCATAGCCATTGCAGGCATTATTTACCTGTTCCTTTTCTCTAGTAAACTTCTGCCGGCCGACCGTCCTGAAACTCTGTCAGATGAAGAAGAAGAAAACAATCCCTCCCTTCATCCTGTAGAAGCCGTCATCGGTGCACGTTTCCCCGGTATTAACAAGCGGGTTAACGATTTCGACTTTAAACGCCATTATGGTGCAGAAGTAAAAGAACTCCGCCGAGGAGGTAATACCTATAAGGACCTGAGCGAAATCCGTTTCCGTGAGGGTGACACACTGATATTACTTGCCGACGACAGTTTCGTGAAGACCTGGGGAGAATCTTCTGTATTTATCATGCTTGCCAATGGTAAAGATTATGAACCGGCAGGGAAAAAGAAACGCTGGTTTGCCTTGTTCCTATTGCTTTTTATGATCATAGGAGCAACTATTGGAGAATTACCTGCTATACAGAAACTACTGCCAGAAGGCATTAAGCTGGATATGTTTTTCTTTGTATCCATTACAACAGTCATTATGGCATGGACCAAGATATTCCCACCTCGCAAATACACTAAATATATTTCATGGGATATCCTGATAACCATCGCATGTGCCTTTGCAATCAGCAAAGCAATGGAAAACTCCGGAGTAGCTGACTTGCTTGCAGGTTACATTATCGATCTCAGCCGAAGCCATGGTCCATATATTCTGTTGGCCGTACTGTTCATTATTACCAATATCTTTACAGAACTGATAACCAACAATGCTGCGGCAGCTTTATCTTTCCCGTTGGCTCTTTCTCTGTCACAGCAGCTGGGAGTAAATCCGATGCCTTTCTTCGTTGTAATATGTATGGCAGCTTCAGCAAGCTTCTCTACTCCAATCGGTTACCAGACAAATCTTATCGTACAAGGTATTGGAAACTATAAGTTTACCGATTTTGTACGAATCGGATTACCTTTGAATATTATCACATTCTTAATTTCTGTATTCGTCATACCTCAAATATGGCCTTTTTAATTAACTAACAAACGATATGGAAGAAACTAAACATATTTACCCGATATTCGACCGCATGCTAAGCCGTTCTGACAAAGAAGAATTATTAAAACAACATAGCGTAATGATTTGGTTTACCGGACTGAGCGGCTCTGGAAAAAGTACTATCGCCATTGCTTTAGAGCGTGAACTTCAAAAGCGCGGATTACTTTGTCGTATCCTGGACGGTGATAATATCCGCAGCGGAATCAATAATAATCTGGGATTTTCTGCCGAAGACCGTATAGAAAACATCCGCCGTATTGCCGAAATAGGCAAACTGTTTGTCGATACAGGTATCATTACCATTGCTGCCTTCATCAGTCCGAACAATGACATTCGAGAAATGGCAGCAAATATTATAGGTAAGGAAGATTTTATGGAAATTTACGTAAGCACTCCTATCGAAGAATGCGAACGTCGCGACGTAAAAGGTTTGTATGCTAAGGCACGCAAGGGAGAAATCAAGAACTTTACAGGTATATCTGCACCGTTCGAAGCTCCGCAACACCCAGCTCTTTCACTGGATACTTCCAAACTTTCCGTAGAAGAATCAGTCAATAAACTGCTGGAATTAATCCTGCCGAGAGTAACCCGGTAAACATGCCAGGACTACGACTTTTGCACAAGAAACTACTGGTTTATGAAATAATATGAGTACTTTTGTGCGAGTCTGTTTTTCACTTATCCAAAAATTTGAACAAAAACATTCATAATTCAGATATGAAAGAAGAATATAAATTAAGCCACCTGAAAGAACTCGAAGCCGAGTCTATCCATATAATCCGTGAGGTGGCTGCCGAATTTGAAAATCCGGTTATGCTATACAGCATCGGAAAAGATTCATCTGTAATGGTACGACTTGCCGAAAAGGCTTTTGCTCCAGGAAAAGTCCCATTTCCATTGATGCACATCGATTCGAAATGGAAATTCAAAGAAATGATCCAATTCCGCGATGAGTACGCAAAAAAATACGGCTGGAACCTGATTGTAGAAAGCAACATGGAAGCTTTCCGCGCAGGTGTGGGTCCGTTTACTCACGGAAGTAAAGTACATACCGATCTGATGAAGACACAAGCTCTGCTACATGCACTCGACAAATATAAGTTTGACGCAGCTTTCGGAGGTGCCCGTCGCGATGAAGAAAAGTCACGTGCCAAAGAACGTATCTTCTCCTTCCGTAACGAATTTCACCAGTGGGATCCCAAAAACCAGCGTCCGGAACTTTGGGACATATACAATACCCGTATCCGTAAAGGAGAAAGTATTCGTGTATTCCCGTTGAGCAACTGGACCGAACTGGACATCTGGCAGTATATCCGTCTGGAAAATATTCCTATCGTTCCATTGTATTTTGCCAAAGAACGACCGGTTGTCAACATCGACGGACAGCTGATCATGCCAGACGACGACCGTTTGCCGGAAAAATACCGCGATAAAATAGAAATGAAAAAAATCCGCTTCCGTACGCTGGGATGCTGGCCTCTGACCGGTGCTATCGAAAGTGAAGCCGACACGATAGAAAAAATCGTAGAAGAAATGATGACTACTACCAAGAGTGAACGTACAACCCGCGTCATCGACTTCGACCAGGAAGCTAGTATGGAACAGAAAAAACGTGAAGGATACTTCTAACAAAACTGAAAATCATGGAAGAACTAGATAAAAACAAATCGGGAAACCCAATGGAAGGTGAAGCCAGAGGGACTATGTCTATCGAAGAATTTCTTAAAAAGGACGAGCAGAAAGACTTGCTCCGTTTTCTTACAGCCGGATCGGTAGATGATGGAAAGTCTACACTTATCGGACGCCTTCTCTTTGACAGTAAGAAACTGTATGAAGACCAGCTCGACGCATTGGAACGTGACAGTAAGAGAATGGGAAATGCCGGAGAACACATCGACTATGCTCTGCTGCTGGATGGACTGAAAGCTGAACGTGAACAAGGTATTACTATTGATGTGGCATACCGCTATTTCTCAACCAACAACCGTAAGTTTATCATAGCAGACACTCCGGGACACGAACAGTATACCCGTAACATGATTACCGGTGGTTCGACTGCTAACCTTGCCATCATTCTTGTTGACGCCCGCACAGGAGTCATTACACAGACTCGCCGCCATACATATCTGGTATCCCTGCTGGGAATCAAACACGTAGTTCTGGCAGTCAACAAAATGGACCTGGTAGATTTCTCCAAAGAAGTCTTCGACAAGATTGTTGCCGACTATAAGGCATTTATTGACCCACTGGGAGTACCCGATGTAAATTGTATTCCGCTGTCAGCACTCGACGGTGACAACGTGGTAGAAAAATCCGACCGTACTCCGTGGTACAGCGGTCCGTCACTACTGGAATTCCTCGAAACCGTACACATCGGTAACGACCACAACCTGACTGATTTCCGCTATCCGGTACAGTATGTACTTCGTCCAAACCTTGACTTCCGCGGATTCAGCGCTAAAGTTGCTTCGGGAGTTGTACGCAAGGGAGATGAAGTAATGGCATTGCCTTCAGGCAAGAAGTCACGAGTAAAGAGCATTGTTACTTACGACGGTGAACTGGATTATGCTTATCCTCCAATGTCGGTAACCCTGACACTGGAAGACGAGATAGACGTATCACGTGGCGAAATGCTGGTTCATCCGGATAATGTTCCTATGATAGGACGTAACTTCGAAGCCATGCTGGTATGGATGGATGAAGAAAAAATGGACATGGAGAAATCATTCTTCCTGAAACAAACCACCAACACCAGCCGCACCCGTGTAGACAGCATTAAATACAAGGTGGATATCAATACAATGGAGCATCTGAGCGTAGAAAACGGACGTCTGACCAAAGAAGACATCCCTATGCAGTTGAACCAGATTGCTCACGTTGTACTAACCTCATCCAAAGAACTGTTCTTCGATCCTTATACCAAAAATAAGGCAACCGGCTCTTTCATACTCATCGACCCGATTACCAACAATACCAGTGCCGTTGGTATGATTCTGAACCGTGTAGAAGACAAGGATATGCACAATACGATGGAATTGCCAGTTCTCGACCTGCCTAAACTGGGCATTGCTCCCGAACACTATGAAGCTATAGACAAAGCTGTAAAAGAATTGTCCAGACAAGGCATTGCCATCGAAGTAAAAAAATAAGTTTTTAAAGTATCAACTTAAATTTATAAAATGGGATTACTTGAATTCAGTAAACTGCCTATCAATACCCTTGTAGGTGCAGACTGGAAAACATTCAACCAGATAACAGCAGGTAGAATGATAGATCAGACATATAAAGGAAAATACCGCCTCACCAAGGCGGTATGCCGTCTGCTTTCTACCTTAAAGCCGCTGCAAGACAAGCGTTACGAAAAATTGCTTGCCAACCAACCGCTGGAACACGATCCGGTATTTATCCTGGGACACTGGAGAAGCGGAACAACTTTCATGCATAACGTCTTTTCATGCGACAAGCACTTCGGTTATAACACTACATACCAGACTGTATTTCCACACCTGATGATGTGGGGACAACCCTTCTTCAAAAAGAATATGAGCTGGCTGATGCCCGACAAACGTCCGACAGACAACATGGAGCTGGCTGTCGATCTGCCTCAGGAAGAAGAATTTGCACTGGCAAATATGATGCCGTACACATACTACAACTTCTGGTTCTTGCCTAAGCACATGCAAGAATATGCCGACAAGTACCTGTTGTTTGACGACATCAGTGATGAAGAGCTGAAAGTATTCGAAGAAACATTTACCAAACTGATTAAAATCTCCTTATGGAATACCCACGGAACACAGTTCTTAAGCAAGAACCCTCCGCACACCGGACGAGTAAAAGAGCTGGTAAAAATGTTCCCGAATGCCAAGTTCATTTACCTGATGCGTAATCCATATACGGTATTCGAATCAACAAGAAGCTTCTTCACCAATACCATCCAGCCGTTGAAATTACAGGATATCAGCAACGAACAGTTACAAGAAAACATCCTCTCTGTTTATGCCAAACTGTATCATAAATACGAAGCTGACAAGAAATTCATTCCGGAAGGTAATCTGGTAGAAGTCAAATTCGAAGACTATGAAAAGAATGCTTTCGACCTGACCCAGGAAATTTATCAGAAACTTTCTATTCCTGGATTCGACGAAGCTCGTCCTGCTATCGAAGCATACGTGAACAAAAAGAAAGGTTACAAGAAAAACCAATATCAGTACAAACCTGAAACGGTAGAACTGGTAGAAAAGAACTGGTCGTTTGCTCTCGACCAATGGGGATATAAACTCTAAATATAAAAGACACAGACTTTGTGCTTAGAAGTAAATTCCGGCCAAACGCCCAATCAGAATTTACTTGTTCAGGCATCAGGTCTGTGTCTTTTTTATGCCTTCATTTCACGAGAAACATACATATTCATGCATTTTATCTAAAATTTTCACGCATTTTATCCACTTAAAATGCATATTTAAACAGATTTATTGTATCTTTGCGCCCGCTAAACAATTAAGATATAATGAATTCAATAAAAAAATTCCCTTCACCACTGATTTCTTTTTTACCGATAATTATACTGATATGCATGTTAGTTGCTACCATCAGTACATTCGGGAGCGACGCACTAAACGGCGGTAGTCAGATTTCCTTGCTGGTAACCACTGCTGTCTGTATATTTATAGGAATGGCTTTCTACCGCATTCCATGGAAAGATTATGAACTTGCCATAACGAACAATATTTCGGGGGTTGCTACAGCCATTATCATTCTGCTCATCATCGGAGCATTGAGTGGAAGCTGGATGATAAGCGGTATTGTTCCCACACTTATCTATTATGGAATGCAAATTATTCATCCAGACTTTTTTCTGACATCTACCTGCATCATCTGCGTACTTATCTCTGTCATGACAGGAAGTTCGTGGACAACAATCGCCACTATCGGAATTGCATTGCTAGGTATAGGCAAGTCACAAGGTTTTCACGAAGGCTGGATAGCTGGAGCAATCATTTCAGGCTCTTACTTCGGTGATAAAATCTCCCCACTGTCTGAAACAACGATTCTAGCCTCATCCATTACAGAAACTCCTTTGTTCCGTCATATCCGCTACATGCTCATCACGACCATCCCTTCACTGGTAATCACACTCATTCTGTTTACCATCATGGGATTCACCCATAATGCCCATACTATGGAGCATATGACAGAAGTAGCAATAAGTCTGGAAAACAAATTCAACATTACCCCCTGGTTACTTATCGTCCCCGTCGTAACCGGAATTCTGATAGCCCGAAAGGTTCCTTCTATCATAACTCTTACGATTTCTACATTTTTAGCCTGCATAGCAGCAATCATTTTCCAACCTAACCTGTTGAATGAAATTGCCGGAGAAGAAAACCTGTTTAAAGGAGTGATGATAACCTGTTACGGAAGTACCAATCTTGAAACCGGTAATGCAGCTCTGACAGAGCTCGTTGCCACACGGGGAATGGCAGGCATGACAAACACGATCTGGCTGATACTATGCTCCATGTGCTTCGGAGGAGCCATGACCGCAAGTGGTATGCTGGGAAGTATCACATCTGTTTTTGTACGTTTTATGAAAAACCGTTTCAGTCTAGTTTCATCAACAGTATGTTCTGGTTTATTCATGAACTTAGCCACTGCCGACCAGTATATAAGCATCATTCTGACAGGAAGCATGTTTGGTAATATATACAGAAAACAAGGATATGAAAGCAGACTGTTAAGCCGTACAACCGAAGACTCAGTAACGGTGACTTCCGTATTGATTCCCTGGAATTCATGTGGTATGACACAGGCTACCATCCTGAATGTTCCTACCCTGACCTATCTGCCTTATTGCTTCTTCAATATTCTCAGCCCGATTATGAGTATCATCGTTGCAGCTATCGGATACAAGATAATCAAACATCCAACACCTGAAAAACAATAGTTTATTTAAACTTAAAGTAATAAAAAGGGCTGTTTCAAAATAAAAAACTGAGATAGGATTACTTATAATCCATTATACAACATAAAAAACTCCTGCTTTTAGTCTTGTAATTGAAATAAACAACGGCTAAAGCAGGAGATTTTTATTTCCAAGTTCTATCTTAAGGAAGCTTCCTTTTATATTTACACTTTTAAATCACTGATTTACAACGTCCAATAAAAGCTCTAAATTTTCGTACAAATTTTTCAAAAACATCAAGAAGAATTCTCCAAAATATGCTGATATTTTCCAGAAAACAAGGTATTGTTTTTTGTCCTACATCTTTCTTCCCTTCACCCGATAGTACAATTATATGGGAAATGTCTTCATTCTCACATGCCATGAAGAAAGTGAAGGGCCAAAAAGAAGAAACAATCTATCATTTATGACTCAAACATACTTCTACGCGATAACATACAAGCTCCTATGACTCCAGCCTTATCAAGCAACTTCGACAACGCTATAACTGAATCCTTATTGACCAAATTCAATGAATACTTACGGACCGCACTCTTTATCGGTTGCAGAATATAATCTCCCGTCTGAGCTAAAACTCCACCAATAATGACAAGTTCGGGATTAAGCAAATTAATCAATCCAGCCAGATAACGTCCCAATTTCTGTCCGATTTCCTCAACCAGTTCGATACAAAGCAAATCTTCTTTGTTGGTTGCTGATATGATTTCATCTAATGTCAAAGAAGTATCACCATGTAAGATGCGTTTGGAAAGAATAGACTGTTTGCCATCTTGCACACATTGCACCAGCTTCCGATGCAAAGCAGCTCCAGAAACCTCCGTTTCCAGACATCCACGCTTACCACAATGACAAAGAATCTCATTATCGAACACATTAAAATGTCCAAACTCTCCCGAAAAGCCTGACTTTCCGGTAAAAATATCTCCATTTATTACCAATCCTGCTCCAAGTCCCCAACTCAAATTTATAAAGATGATATTTTTTTCTCCTTTCACCAACCCTTTGACCATTTCTCCATACGTCATGGCACGAGTATCATTATCAATTGTAACCTTATAGCCTATCTTTTCAGTCATAATCTCTGCCAACGGACGTTCCTCGAAATTAAACAGACTGAAACTGTATCCTAACTCAGGATTGACCCGACCGGAAATATTGACTCCTATATTCAAAATCTTCTCTTTATCAATATTTGCATGATTTATGAAATCTGTGATGTATCCACACAGTTTATTCAATCCCTCCGGACTATTTTCTGTTTCGTAAGGGATACCCATCTTCAGGTCTACAAAATCTCCCACAAAATTCATAAGTCCAATATTTAAACTGAACTTCTTAATGTCAACTCCTATAAAATATCCAGAATCGGAAGTCAATCCATACAAAGTAGGAGGACGCCCTTCGCTGGTTTCCTGCTTTCCGTAACTCATGATGTACCCTTCATCACACATCTCCATAATAAATTTTGTAACGGTAGGTACACTTAAATCAAGTTCTTTCGACAAATCTGGTATAGTAGATGAACGGTTATACATATAATAAGTAATAATCCGTTTCTTGGTCAGTGCATTCTTCGACCCCCTTTCGATTTCTTTCAGCAGATTTTGTGTCATAACCTTTATAAATTTATTATTTAGTACAAAAATACGACTTTATTTTATAAAGTCGTGATAGTATTTAAACTTAATCATATTAAATTACCTTACTTACCATCAATTAATTTATAAATAACAGAAATAACTTTATCTGCATATCTCATCATTCCTAAATCTGAAAAATGAATGCCATCTACAGTAGCCTCTCCATCCGTACCAATCAAATCATCCGAATGTAACAAATAAATATTCTGCTCACCCGCAGCCTCCATGTCCTGAAAAATCTTATTCAACGTAGCATTCTTTCTTTTTACTTCAAAGGATATACGTTCATCATAAAAGGTAGTAGGGAAATACGGATCTTCAATAAACAAAACAGGAGTATCAGGGTGCTTTTCTCGTAAAATCTTATAGAAAGGAATCATTCGTTCTTCCATCTGTTCGGGAGATGCATTAGGTACAAAATCAAAAATAAAAATCCCCGCATCCAACTGTGCCATTAAAGAAGCTATCTCCAGATCAAGAAAAGCATTGCCACTAAAACCCAAGTTAATAACCTCCCTATTCATTTTTCGTGAAATAATATTCGTATGAGCCATACCAGGTCTGGAAGCACACGCCCCTTGTAATATACTAGTTCCATACATGATTATTTTATCCTTACAAACAGGCAACTCTACTCGAGGCATACCAATGGAGGACAAAGAATCTACACCTATTTCTAAAGAAACAATTCCATCATATAAAGGTAAATTGAGCATATACTCACGTTCTTTAGGCTGCATATTAGAAATAATCCGAGTTTCCGTTTTTTTATCAACCGGACGTCCACTATTTACAAAGCGCCAATGTCCATCTTCCAACGTATACAAATCTACTCCTTTCACTCCGACATCTGCCATATGGTTCATTCTATGATTGCCTAAACTTTCCCACCGTACTGAGACTGAAGTTGTATTTGACCTAAAACGGATAGATAGCCCCGCTGAATTATTACCTAATAGCCTAACAGGCTTTCTCAATTTATCAGCCATAATATCTGGTAAACGCTTATAAGTGCCATCACTCACAGCCTTACCCAAAATTTTAAACTGATCAGCAGAATAATAAACAACTTGTGCTGAGGAAGTTAAAGCAAACAAACAAAAGCCCCAAACAACCAAATAAATCTTACTTAGCATATACACCTCCTATTATAGAAAGAGCAATAAAGCTGCCAAAGCCCTATTGCTCTTCCATTTTTTTATTTTACAGAGAATTCTATTTTTTTCTTATAGACTTTCTTCAAGACACGCTGAACATCTGGATTATTCAAAGCCTTGTTATAAAAATAAATTTCTCCATTCAACCCTAACCTGCGGTTAGTTTCTATCTGACAAATTAACAACTCGGGAGTCATTTTAGAACTGCTTCCCTCCATTAAAATCATTCCCGGAGCAAACAACTGATCAGGATTTGCTTTTTGAGCATGTTTCAGAACCTCTCTAACTGTAGCTTCATAAGCTTCTTCACTATACCTATAACATTGTACAGCAAGCAGATCACAAGTACCTAACTTACACCACTCCGGCCATTCCTGCATCAGCATTTCTTCACACCAAGGATAAGGGTTCGGAGCAAAGCTAACCATCGCTTTTTTACTTACAGATTTTACTTCCCGATACAGACGAAGTGCAAACTGATTCAGTTTATCCAAACGCCATCTCACCCATCCGGCATCATTATAATCTTTAGGAGGCAACATTCCCTGATGTTCTGTCTGATAAACAGTCGTCGTATATACATCATATCCAGAATTACGTGGCATTGCCGGCATTCTATCATCTCCCTGTACCCCGTCCAAATCCGGATATTTTGTTAAAGCTTCTTTAACCAGCTCTATCAAAAAGTTTTGTACAGCAGGATTGTAAGCATTAAAATAATAATCATGCTTATTATAATTAGCAGGATTTCCTTCATTGTCTACTCCCAGCCAATGAGGATTTTTCGATAAAATTGGATTATCAGCTGCAATAGGACGCCCCTCACCCATAAATCCATATTCAAACCAGAAAAAGACTTTTATATTACGCTTATGAGCCTCATCTATCAAATCACGGACAGGATCCATTGTGCTACTTTGATAACCGGATATATACTTCTGAAGCATATACGTATCTTCAAGTGATTTATAAGATGAGTTTCCCAGCAAAACTTCACTCTTATAAATTGTCTTAGTTTCGGCATATGAAACTAAGAATATAGCATTCATATTCAAGTCATCAAGCTGTTTCACAAAATCCTTCACTCCCTGATAAGTATGAAGTACCGCAGTAAATCTGGGAGATGGTACCCAAACTCCTCGAATTCCTTGAGATTCATGATTTGCAGAAAAGACAAATTGGACTGTAACAGCCAATAATAAAACTAATAAGACTAATTTTTTTTTCATACCAAATTCATTTAACAATTAATACTGATGCCACTGCTCTTTGTTTACCGTCTGAAGGAGCAAAAACAGGTTTTCCGTTTATCAGTAAACAAGATGAACCTCCTCCATCAAGATTCATGGCATTTACACAACCTAATGATTTCATGACACGAGCCAATTGATACAGATTCAATCCTGGAATTTTCTGTTCTTTATTTCTTCCCTCACAAGAAAACAGTATAATTTTACCGTCAGTAGTGACACCGATTGCAGACCTCGGATGGCATTCCATCGGTAAAATACCACCAGCATTATCGAGCAATTCTTCAGCCCAAGTATTACATATAATACCATCTTTCACCAAAACCGGTCCTCCCCCAATTGCATTTTCTGGATTCCACGAAGAAGGTTCCGCCGGGTATTTTTCTGAAGGTTTTGGTTTAGGATATGCAAAAATATCATTAAAAGACGGAAGCTGATAAATATATCTTTTCTGATTTTGCTGATATACCCACCCCACAGAACAATTTTTATCACTAAAGTTGAATACAGAACGTGTAGGATAGTAAGTATGCATTACACCATTCCACTTCCTGCCCACTGATGGTAAATTGTCTGCTATGAATTTACCATCACTACAAATGGAACTGACACTACCATCTTTATTAAAAAAACCAGCATTCAAAATAACTGACGGAGCATTTTCCTGTTTATAAAAGCGAGAAGGAGTTTGTAATGTTTTAGATCCTGTCACTAATAATTTATCTTTACTATTAGCATCAAGAACAGCAATATATGCATGAGATCTGGTTCCTTCCAGCCATACAGGTGACTGATAAAGTTTTAAATATTCAGGCAAATGAAATGATGCAGAAACATCTTTCCATCCCAAAGCTAGTGGATTAGCCACGGCTTTATCAGAGAGATCGACTCTAAAAGATGCAGCAGGCAATCCAGCATTGTTCTTCAAACTTCCTTTCATATAATTGCGAAAAGCATACCGGAGTTCTACAGGATTATCCACACTGTCACACCATACTTTCACACGTGATGTTCCATTTACGATTTCAGCCTGAGCCTCATGAAAAATACCATCTGATCCAGCCATTTGGAATCCTTTCACCCGTTCATTCTCCGGATTTAATCCTTCATCAGCAAAGTCGAATATAAGCTCAAACTTTCCGTCCTTCTTTAAGCAAGAACGAAATACAGGTCCAGCATAAGCAATCCCCTTTACATGATAAGTTTTAGCCAATGCCCAATAAGCCAGACGATGCCCTATTTCCTTTTTCTGAGGAGCATGAATAAATTTTTCCGAGCCCAGATCTCCCGTAAAAGCCATACCGACATTGGGAATCTGATACATACTTTCCAACTGCTTTTCTCTAAATATAGCTCGCTGCAAAGGATCTGTTATAGGAGAAGCTATAGGAGCTATTTCTGTATAATATATCGGCAAAGCCGGATTTTTAAACAGTTTTCGATTCTGTTCTACCCAAGCCGTAAATAGTCTTTGATACAAGTTGGGATTTGCTGTATTAGACTCTCCTTGATACCAGATCATCCCTTTTATACCATAATCCCTTAGCGGATGAAGCATAGCGTTATATAACAATGTTGGCACTATATTCGGATTTTTATTTGTTGCAGAAATGCCCTCCAAACTAATCTCTTCAAATTCACCTAAAGTTTCTTTACTACACCATGTTTCAATGTTAGAAGCACTCCAGGAAGAATGAATAACACCTACGGGAATATTCAAAATACGATTCAACAACTCTCCATAAAAATACCCAACAGCACTAAAATTACTTACTGCTTCAGGAGCAGATTTCTTCCATTTACCTGTCACATCATCTTCAGGTACTGACGAATATCCTCGTTTCACTGTAAACAAACGAATATTTCTAGTAGAGTCTGCGGCTAAAATTGTTTCCTGACTTTCCCAAACAGGCTGTCCCCTGAAACCTTTTACCGGCATTTCCATGTTAGACTGCCCTGAGCAAATCCACACTTCTCCAATTAAAACATCTTTAATAGTCAGTGTATCACCATCAATAATCTTTATTTCATACGGACCACCGGCTTGAGGAGTAGCTATATCTACACTCCATTTGCCAGTATTCTTATCGCTAATAGTAGTCAACGTGTTCAAATTCCAAGGGACAGAAACACTAACCTCTTTATCAGGAACTGTTGTACCAGAGAGCTTGACAATTGCCTGTTGCTGCAACACCATCCCATCTCCCCATAATGCAGGAAGCTTCACTTTGGCATTGAGCATCCCTCCTATCAGCAATGCACATACAAAAATGATTCCTCTTCTCATATTTATTTAACTTCTTTGATTTTTTCTATGCCTATCTTAAAATAGCCTATAAGCACTCTCATCAACTTGTACTACATACATAAATCCCAAACTGGATCTATCATCCGGCAATAACTCCATTAAGCTCTTTTGATGGCTTTCCATTATACTTCCATCATTAGGATTCCAGATTTCGAAAGCAGATAAACAGCCTAACGAAGGAGTTAATGGAAAAAAACATTCCTCACTAAAGAAACAAGGATCGATAGTAGATCCATGCACTATAATTTCAGAACGTCCAACTCGTCCAGCATCATAAGCTTGCCAAAGCATTGGCAGAGAACGTAGTTCCAAAGGCAAGAAACTAGCATACATATCTTCAGTCCATTCTTTTCCTGTTATTCCCCAAGCAGTAACTTCTGATTCAAAAGGTAATTCAGTAACCAATGTAGTAACAGGTCCTATATACACATTATTACTAACAGACTTACCTTGTATTTTAAAAACGCCACAAGGTGTATTTCCATTCGTAAAATAAGGCAAAGTATTATTAGCAGAGCGTGCTAAATAATACAAGGGTTTCTTGTTTAATACTTTTCCATTTGAATTGACAACATAAACTTTTGCAGGAATATTTCTATTTTCACGCACCAACACAAACAAATGATACTTCTGAGAATATTTTGTTACAGCATATTCCATCAGTTTTGTTAATTCCGATTGTGACAATTCATACTTATAGTTTTTTTCTTTTATCTGTGTATTGATATTATCCCAATCCAATCCGTAGTGTCTGTCATTACATATTCCTTCTCCTGTTTCATTCAAAATAGAATAAGCTAACAAGCTCAATTTATTATTTTCCGATTTAAAAGCTTTACGAAGAAGAACTTCCTTCTCATCAAACTTACGCTCTTTAAGTAAAGAGATAAAATCGAATTGCTGCCGTAATTCTAGAGAATCATAACAAACCGACAACCTGTTAAGAAAACCTTCTACGTCTTCACCACTCTGATTGAATGCAGATATAAGCCAAAGAGCTTTTGATATATCTTTCGGACTATCTAAAGAACAAGAAGAAAGATATTCCTTACAATACATTCTAAACTTTGTTCTTTCCTCCCAAAGAGTATTTGAAGCCGTTTGTGACAAACTAGCCTGAACGTAAAGTAAAGCTCCAAATAGTAAAGCAAAAGCCTTTATGTCCTCCAAAAATATTTTAATCTTGTACATATAACAGCTACAACTATTGCTAAAGATGTAATCAAGACTCCTCTTAGAAGTCCTAAAAAAGCATTTTGATTAAGAAACTCCAATAAAGAATTTGCACCTAATAAGCCGATAATAGGATTCACAACTAATTGCGGAGCAACATAAGCTATCATAGGATTCTGTCCAGCCATTTCAAGTGGACGTGCTAACTTGTTACATCTATAAACATCGCAGAAAATAGAAAATGCTATTAGGGCTATAAAAGCTAATCCTGAAGTTACAAAATAATAGCTATATGTAGAATCATCTTTTCTGATGCCCCCCTGATAGGCTTCAAAAAACAAGCCTAATAACAATAAATAGCAACCAGCTTGAAATAATTTATTCCAATAAGTAATATCTACTCCTTGTTCTTTTTTCATCAGAAACCATAATACAAACAATAAAGCAAGAGTCAAAAATAAATTTAAAACCAGCTGGCGAGTATATAATCCATATAAATTGCATACAATCAACAAAACACAAACAGATGCAACCATATAAGATAGTTTTCGAGAAGGAATTACAGACTGTGTGTTATCTCTTTTAGTAAGCCATTCTTTTAAATACTCTCCTGCTATCGTACCAGGAATAACAATAAAGAAATATTTTAAATAATAAAAGCTATAAAACCAGGGAACCGGAGAATATTCCATTATCCAGGAAACCCAAGAGCCACTAGTAGAACTTCCTAAAAATACAGCCATAATAAAAGGTAATATTCCTATTCGCAGTAAACGATTTTTCATTGTCAGAATATACCAGATAGAAGCAAATACGGCCATATTTGCCAAAACTAAAATAATGATATTACTATACGACAAGCTAAAAGTCTTTTGATTGGCATAAGGCAAATTCAATAACAAAACACCTCCTATGACAAAAGCTGATAACTTAATCAGATAATTTCCCCATTTTATCTTTTTTACAGGAATATCCATAAACATAAAGAACATAAGGAAAAAAGAAGCTATAGCAACCAACCAAGATATATATGTACTTTCAAAACCTAGATTCCACGGATATACATGTTGTATAAAAATAGCAAAAAAGGCTAGTTTTATACCTCTTTTAATACTAGACCAAATTAAATGTATTGCAGGAGTTCCTTTTTCATATTTGCTGCCAATGGAGAAAGGAAAAGCTGCTCCCATAGCAAACAAGAAAAAAGGAAAAACCAAATCTACCCAAGTAATACCATAGATAGAAGGATCAAAAGAAAAATTAGAACGAGGACCAACTTGTGCATGATACATCCATGCTGGCAAAACACCTGAAGCTATTGTTCCCGACAAAATCATTGTCAAAATAGCATAACCTCGAAAAGCGTCTAACGAATATGCTCTTTTCATTTTATTCATAATATTCATTGTCTATAAGTTTGAAAAAATGAAGGAAATTTATCCAGCCCTTCATAAAACCAGAAACATTCATTTGTCACCTGATTCCTACGATTTACTTCTATCATTTTTTTCAAATAATCTTCTGTTGGATTATAATCTCCGTTTTGAAGCAAAATAGCAGGCATAAATTTCTTCCTATCTTTAGGCTGTACATATGATAATTGCTGTACTAACGTTGATTGATAAGTATCTATATCATAACGGTAATGTTGAGGAATAACCCAATCAATATAACCTTTTTCTAACCAAGATGGCCAGTCCTGTAAATACTCATTTTTTCCCCAAGGATATACACTTGGAGCACTAGAAACAATAATCTGAGAATCTATTGTTTTAATCTCAGTATACAGTTTTTTCAAAAAATCTGTCAATTTATCAGCTCTCCATGTCATCCAAGCCTCATTCTTTCCATCAGCAGGCGGCTCCATTCCGTTATGTTCCTGTTTGTATAACTGACAAACATATTCATCATATCCTCCAGAAGAAGGCATAGCAGGCAATCGGTCATCTCCTTGTACACCGTCTATATCATAGTTGTCTGCAACTTCTTTTATCAATGACAACATAAAATCTTGTACTTCTGGAAGCAATGCGTTCATCCATACGAAGCCATTTTTAACAAGAAGTTTCCCATTGACATCCTTTGCTCCCCATTCCGGTTTTCGTGCTAAAATTAATCCTCCATTTTGTCCATAAGAAGCAGCAAATCCATATTCAAACCAAGCGTGTACTTTAATGCCATTTGCATGCGCTTCTTCTATCATTTCTTTCAAAGGATCACGACCTTGGTATTTTTCTACAATCTCAATACCAATCAGTTCTTTCATTACTTTACTGGGATAATATGTCCTCCCATTATTCCACACAACCATGAAAATATTATTAATGCCATATTCTTTACAAACAGATACAGCCTTTACTATATTTTCTTTTGAGTCTAGAACACTACTGGCAGAGCTGGTAACCCATACACCTGAAAAATAATCTGAAGGTTTATCTACTTCTTGAGGAGTTTCAGAAGATTCTGTTGCACACGAGCTAAACAGAACAATCAAACAAGAAATTAAAACTGTAAGATACCTATTCATAATTTAAAATCCATTTCCATTTATAGTAATCAACTCACTTCCTTTTTTCATTTCTTCATCAGAAGCTGTAATTGAAAAATACATTCCATCAGGGCATCTCATATCTGTAAAACGTCCTTCATGCATAGGAGCTTTTACTACATTACCTTCATACAAGCGGAATAAATAGCTTTCCTTCCACTGACTGTCTTTTACCATCGTACCAGTAGCCTGAGCTGGTTTACCTTCGTTAGCAACCTGATCAATGGCATTTACTCTTTTAAATTCACCAATATTTCCTTGTTTGTATCCAGCACATTCATAATCTGTTTCAAAACGTTTTCCTGCACCTTCTACAATAAACTTCAATTTACCATTTTCTACTATCTGAATCGAAATATTGACCTCTTCACCCGGATACCAATAATATTTATCTTCGGCAGGTGCATTGGAATAATTAGCAGATTGTCCGCTAGGATGGCTGGTACGCCGCATAAATGGGCGAAAAGCTTTTCTTTCCTGAGAAACTACACCATTTTCCTTCACAACTTCCCATGTAAGACCTATATCTGTTTCCTGTCCTCCCATATTACCGCCTAAGTATACAGAAGGATTATCCAAATATTGTCCTGGCTTAGCCGGATTTTTTCTATTTTCATCAAATATAATCTCTGGAAGAACAACAGTACCTCCTATTCCTAACCATACATCTTTACTCGAAACTGCTTTTCTATAATATGCACCTTGAAAGCATGGTTGATCCACAGGAAATTTTTCATCATCAAAAAATGTATTGACAGGATCTGAATTTTTACTTTTCTCATCTGAAGTATTTTCGCTACATGAAATACTTCCACAAGCAATCAGACAAGCTATTACTGATACCAATATTTTTGTGCTCATAATAATCAATTTAAAGAATCAACATTTATAAAAAATCTCTGCAAATTACAGTTACAAGATAAAACAGTAAATCTGCAGAGATTTTATTCAGTAGCTAATATTTTTTATAGCCTTATTTAATTTCATACAAATACAATCCCAGATTTGTACAAGCAAATGCAACATACAATTTACCATCGATTATTGTAAAGTCTGCATCAGTTGTAAGGTTACCATTAGCTCCTGTAACTTCCATATTCTTCTTAAATATCGGATTTTCATAAGCTTCTTTCTGGCCACCAGTGATATCACAAATCCACATAGTACCCTTACTGTTATTATGAGAAACAAAAGCTAAATAATCACGTCCCTTATAAGAAATGGTTTTTCCATCTGTTACAGAGAATCCAGATATACGCTGAGTTTCAGACATCATATCACTCATACAAACAACACCTGATTTATCCATTGTAGCATTAGTAACAAAACCTAAGTAACCTTTCTGGCTTGCAGGCATAGCACATACAGTCCAATAATAACTTGCGCCAGAATATGGGAATGAATATTTTTTAGGAGTTTTATTCAGATTACCTCCAGTTACAGTCCAAATAAAGACATCTGTACTTTGTGCTATTGTCACTATAATAGTAGCATTTCCATCCAATGAACCATTCACACTAATACCAGCAGCTCGAGGATTATAATCTACTCCCAAACTAGCTTTTGAGAAAGAAATATACTCTACTCCCTTACCTTGTACATCATCCCATTTATAAATCCATTGTTCTCCTGCGCTCATACCAAGAGAAAGTGCCAAAATCTTACCTTGTTCATCTGTTGCAAACTTACGGAAACCATAGCCTGTTGGATTAACTCCATCAGCAGAAACCTGACCTGCATTAGTTCCATCGAAATTAAAATAAATCGGGGTTTTGGCTGTAGATGTATAATTAGTAGCTAGCAAATAATTTCCACTAAATCCGACAGCACACAAGTCATCATTTTTGAATCCTAAATCTCCATAAGATTTAGCAAACAAAGGTTTCATAGACAATTGAGGAACACCTATTACAAATTCGGTTTCAATGCCATTAGTTCCTGTTACTTTTACTTTATTATTTCCCGTCATTAAATTCAAGCCCTTGCCTGTAAAGCTTTCATCAATAACATTTCCAAAACCAACTTTCAACTCAACATCTACAGAAGTAAAGTCCATCAAAGCCGGAATATAAGGTACAACCTTATTATTTTCAACTAAAATAGAATCTGATTGTACGCCATTTACTGTAATAGCACTGATAGAAGCCGGACCTACCGGTTCAGTAGTTATAATCAATTCATACGCATATTCAGTTTCCTCATCTACTCCCAGCAACGAAAATTTACATGGATTTGTATAATCCTTTTCTACTCCATTCTGGAAATCTTTTAAAGTTCCATTTGCAAACTCCATAGTCACTTGCAAATTTGTAAGATCTGTTCCTTCAGGAACCTGTACTATAATCTTTGATGAACTTTCATGAATATCCGTTGCAGGAATAGTCATTCCTTTAATAATAAAAGAAGTCAATTTCGGAGCTGACTTAATATGCAACTTAGTTTGATATAAATTACCATCATATCCATTAATAAATAGTGCAATAGGTTTTCTACAGTCATAGTCAGCTCCATTATTGAAGTCTTGTAACTCTCCATTTGCAACTAATACATGCAACTTAACATTTGACAAGTTTCTTCCAGCAGGAACATCTACAATTGTTTTATCTCCTGTTATAGATGATGGATTAAACAATTCATTATCAATCTTAACTCCTACTATACGGGCTTCTTCAAAAATTCTTCCATCTTCTTCGTCCGAACAAGAAGTTATATTCAACGTCAATAATGCTACCAAAACAAGCATTATCCAGTTTTTCATTATAAGTATCTTTTTCATATTTCTTATTTTTAAAGTTATTTATTCATTATAGAAAAGGCAATCTTCATCTGTTCTTCAAATGTTTTCCAGTCAACATAACAATAATCAAAAATCATTAAACCCGATGAATTTGTCAAAGAAGCTCCAAATACCTTACCTTGATCAGCAACAGACAAATCAGGTAAACTCATTGAACCAATCAACGGAACTTGACCACAAGTCAGGATATTTCCAAGAGTTAAGTATTTATTCACTTCTTTAGGTGTCTTATAATATGTACCGATCATTAAGAAATCAAGATTCTTCAAATAACTGGTTTCATTATATTTACTTCCATAAATATTACTTTCAGGAAAAGCTAACCTATCATTATATACAAATTTATCGCTGGCCCAATTAACTCCATTTTGATAATAAACTTCATACCATGAGCCTACATATGCCGCCATTTTTAAATTTGAATTTTTCTCCGATTTATACTTATTGACCAATGAACGAATGCGAGATGTAAAATCAGCAATAGTCTGCGAACGGAAACAAATCCATTCTTTAAACAATTTACCTTTTACCAATGTGCCCTTCTCATCAATTTTAAAAGCATCATCAGGAAAACATTGTAATGTTTTACCATCCTTCTTTAAATACTGTTCAAATGCTTTTTTTGATACATCGCTAAAATCGGCATACAAATTATCGTAACGACATCTGTCAAGCACAATTCCATCTACATCGTAATTTTTCAAAACTTCTTCTACACGAAGCAATTGGAAATTCTGAACATCCATATTAGATGGATTAACAAAAGCCAAGGCAAGCAATTTACCAGCAGCTGCATCTTTACCTCTTACCGTTTCCGAAATTCTCAGCAAACGTCCTTTATCCTCTGGACGCTGTACAACTTCTTCCCAGTCTTTATGCTGATGTAAAACAGCATAGTCATTAGTTGTAATATTTCCTTCTGTAAAGAAATTAAAACTTGTATATACTTTCAGTCCAACTTTATGAGCCTCTTCTAAAACAACTTCTAGCAAATCAAATCCATCATCTTTTACTTGTTTTGCCTGATTTTTGGTTGCTGTAAAATATGGAGTTTTGGATAAATCATTTTTCCGATAAGAAACATATCCTTCAGGACCTTTAACATCTAAACCAATAGAAGTAAATCCAGCTCTCTTAACATTATCAACCAAGGCCTTTACGGCTTTTCTGTTTGTGAGTACTTTAGCATTTGGAAATTGCTCCACCCACATAACAAGCTCACTTTGATTAACCGAAGAGATTTTAGAATAAACAACTACAGCTTGTTCTGCTATATTCAAGTTTCCACTTTTCAGAATAATATCGAAATAATTAACTCCTGGATTTAATGAAAGATCAATGCTGAATTTACCATCAGAAACAGTAGCAGCTTGCTGATGAGAACCATCCCGAACAACAAAAAGCTGCACACCAGATTGTGATTTATAATTTTCAATCGATCCTGTTAACTGAGTCTTATTACTATTTACCGTAAACCAAGCATCATTATCCAACACTATTCGACATGCTTCCTTGCCAGACAAAGCCAATACACCTTCCAGTGACTGGATATCTCCGTTTACTCGTAATTTTACAATATCACCAACATGAAAGTTTTCTGCCAAGAATTTACGACAACCTCCAGTCTTATACTCAGAGTCAAGAGCTATCAACAAAAATCCTCCTGTTGAAACTTGCATATTTAAAGTTTCCGAAAATGAAGGTATATCTGTATTTTTTGTAACTCCATTTAAAACATCTGTAACTTTCATATCTTTATCAATATTCACAGCTACATATGTCTTATTTGAAGATATTACTTGAGAAAAAGCAGAAGAAGGAAGCAGCATTACCGCATTATTCTGAGTCTTCCAAGATTCATCATTGTAAACAATCAATTGCTTTTCTTTTCCACGAACTACTAAAGTTGGGTCTGGACTAGCTGCTTCGATTGTTACAGAAGTCTGTGCCGATAAAAACATCGGCACAAACCACAATACAAGTAACAATAATTTATTCATAAAAAACATTTATAAATAAGATTACTCATTTTATTCTCCGTAACCTGGATTCTGTGTCAGCCAAGGACATTTATTTCTTTCTGTTTGAGGTATTGGCCATAAATAAAATTTATCATCCCAAGAGCGGTCTTTATCACGCATTCTCAATTTATCAGCAAAAGCCTTATAGCTGGCAATATCGTTAATATCTCTTTCAGAACCAGGTTCTCCATAAGAAGGAACCATATCAGGAGTTGCCTGTTCATATCCATCAGGATAGATATTTTTTGAAGGATCTACTCCTATTGGTTTTGGATATCCATAAGTCGGTTCAGAGTTTTGTAACTCACCAGTACGCCAACGTCGCATATCAAACAACATCAAAGCTTCCTTAGCCAATTCTACTTTACGTTCACGACGTACAATCTGTCTCATCTTTAACTGATTTCCTTCACGAGTTGGGTCAACTGATAAAATACCAGGCATACCCACACGCGCTCTCACTCTATCGATAGCATTTACAGCCGTACCATCTGACAACTCATTAAGCTCTATTTTAGCTTCAGCATAAGTCAACAATACTTCGGCAAAACGCATAATATGAATGTTATATGTAGGTAGAGCAGAAGACTCGTCATCATAATGGTTGTATTTCTTCCAAGCAAAACCTACTCCACTAAATACATAGCCGTATTGAGAAACAGAACCAGCATAATCCAAATTAGCTATCATCTTTTCATTACCTTGTTCATCCCAAGATTTAGTCATCGGATTGAACAATTCCATCAAGAACTTCATTTTATTATTACCAGTATTACCTATGATGGTATCATGATGAGTATAAATAGTTTCTTTCAAACGAGGATCTCTAGAAATAAATGGCTTCTGAGGATTATATCCAGAACCAGCCTCATCAATACGTTTTCCATTTTTCATTTCATAAGTATCAACCAGCTGCTGTGTCGGGAAACGACCACTTTGACCAATCATACGACATTGTTCACCCAAAGACATATAGTGAGTGCTTTTATCTCCAAAGTCAGAGAACATCATAAAAAGCATAGACTCTTTTTGTACATCAGGTTTCATCTGACCTACACGAGTAAACAAGTCTTTATAATTTATAGCCAGATCTCTTCCACTCTCATTAATAACTCTGTTAGAAGCCTGAGCTGCAATAGTGAAATATTCTTTTGCTTTCTGTTCATCTTTCACGGCATCACGTCCAAATCCAAATTTACACCATGAACCTGCATAAAGTGCAATTCTTGCTTGCAATCCTAAAGCAACTGATTTATCAACTCTTCCCCACTCATTTGCTTGCCATGGCAATACATTAGCTGCATCCGACAAATCTTTAATGATATCATCTACAACCTCCCTCCAAGGAGTTCTTGCAACTTCCTTTAATTGCTCCTCTGTTACAGAAGATGTAAAATAAGGAATATCACCCCAAAGAGAAACCAACTGTATATTGAAGTGAGCTCGAAGAACCTTTATTTCTGCCAAATAAATTTTAGCTTGATCTGAAAGCTGTGACACATAAGGAGCAGCACCATCCAGTACAGTATTACAACGTGCTACAGATGTATAAAGAGTAGCCCAAATAAATTCAGGAGTAAAATTGGTTCTCATATCAATATTACCCACACCTACAGAACTATTATCTGCACGTTCAATACCAAATGGAGTATACATATCCCATAAAATACACAATGGAATGTTACTACTACTAGAGTTTGTATGATCCATTTTCAAACGCTGATAACATGCGGTAGCTCCCTGTTTGATAGCTCCCTCATTATTATAGAAATTAGACGACAAATACTCACTCATAGGCTCTCTATCCAGATAATCACTACAGCCTGTTGACAGAGTGCAGAGCAAAGCTCCACATAGCCATATGTTCTTTTCTTTCCGTATATAGTTAAATATATTTTTCATAATAATTAGTCATTTAAAATTTCAAATCAAGTCCAAAAGTAAAAGTCTGCATAATAGGATAAAATTCTCCTCCCTGACTTCCCGAATATGAAACTTCAGGATCATATCCATCAAAGAATTTACTAAATGTCAATAAGTTCTGACCACTTACATAAACTCTCAAACTACCAATACCCATTTTCTTAGTAATATCCTGAGGCAATGTATATCCTAAAACCACATTCTTCAATCGACAATATGAGGCATCTTTTACCCATTTGTCTGATTTCACATAATTGTCTGCAGAATTAGCTTCTGGCACTAAAATAGGATACTCTGCATCCAAATTATCCGGTGTCCATGAATCCATTTGATGTCTAAATAAATTGGCTCCATTTGAGAATGGTTTCAAACCAATACCAGACATATAGGTAGAGCGCTGTCCTACACCCTGTATAAATGCAGTGAAATCAAAATTCTTCCAACCAGCAGTTAAGTTTACACCATATTCAAAATGTGGGAATGGGTCACCAAGGTAAACCATATCACGACTATCTATCAATAAAGGATCCACTCCTTCGCCCTGATATACCTTTTTATATTTTACAAAACCAGGTCTTGCTGAATTACTTAACTTAGGAGAATTTGCAACATCATCCCAATCCAAGTAATATCCATCAGTCAAATATCCCCAAATACCCTGACTAGGATATCCTTCAACTAATGTCTTATCTTGAGAGTTTAATCCATTTAAGTTTGTAACCTTATTACGATTATCATTCAATGTAAATGTTACACCATAATTAAAATCTCCAATCTGGTTCTTATGGCTGATACTGATTTCCCAACCTTTGTTTGTCATATCACCAGCATTCGTATAAGCTGGCTGCATTCCGGCATAATAAGGTAAAGGGAAACGCATCAACATATCGTATACATCTTTTATATAATAGTCAGCTGTTACTGCTAACAAACCATTCCACAGGCTTAAATCAACACCAAAGTCTAACTGACGAGATTTCTCCCAACTAATATCAGCATTAGATAAAGAAGTCTGTGCAACTCCTGGTACAAGTTCTTTTTTATCTCCCAAATAATAACCATATCCCGGATTAATAACAGCGGCATAAGGATAGTTACCAATATTCTGATTACCTAACAAACCATAAGATACACGCAGTTTCAAAATATCAAGATAATCGGAAGCCTGCTGCAAGAAATTTTCCTGAGACATAACCCATCCTGCAGAAACAGAAGGGAAGAATCCCCAACGGTTTGCCTTAGTAAAACGAGAAGAGCCATCATATCGTCCTGTAACTTCCAACAAATATTTCTGTTTGTAGTTATAATTCAAACGAGCAAATCCTGACATCATAGCCCAAGAATTAGCTCCACCACCGGAAGTCGCTGTAGCTCCGTCACCATTATCCAAATAATATCTTCCTAAATCAAAGCCTTTCTTTGCACCATAGAATGAAGAATATTCACTATCTTCAGCCTGAAAACCTACCAACACTTTTGCATAATGATCATTGATAGTCATATCATAAGATCCTTGAGCCAAATAATAGTTTCTTATAGTTTGATTCCATGACTCATTCAATCCATCTTCTGCAGGATATGTTCCCATAACTTGTCCTTTCAAAGATGTAGTATATGGTGTTGTCAACGAGCGACTACGATTTACAACCTGTCTACGAGAATATTGTCCTTTCAATTCCAGTCCTTTAATCGGAGTCAAAGTAATAGTACCATTAACCAATGCTTCTGTACTACGTGTTTTTTTCTCACCACTGGCATTAGCCATAGCTGTCGGGTTCAAACCATTTTTTCCATAACCCCAATTTCCATCCAATTCTCTTGCAGCTGATAAAGTTGGCAACATATACAATGCCTGATTGATGATAGATTTAGGAGAACCCATTCCCGGATTAGTTAATTCCGACTGTCTTAAATTTGTTTCAATGCCAACTTTCATCCATGAAGTAAGCTTAGCATCAGCATTCAAACGGATATTTGTACGGTTATATTCATCATTAGGAATCAAACCTTCTTGACCCATATATGAACCAGAAGCAAAAAATGATAATTTATCAGTACCTCCACTGATTGTAACATTATGGCTATGCATAATAGCGTTATCCTTCAAAGTTTCTTCCTTCCAATTCGTATCATAACGATTCCAATTATCTGGTTTCAGTGTTCTTTGTTCTTCAATCAGTTTCAACTGCTGTTCGCGCTGTGTTTCTGTTACAGTAATTCCTGCATTATCCCAAGAATTTAATTCAGCCTGCAAATATTCCCATGCAGCTACTGGCTCCGGCATATTAGTAGGACGTTGTATAGTCACATAACCACTATATGTAGTTGTAACTTTTCCTTCTTTACCTCTTTTAGTAGTAATCAAAATAACACCATTTGATGCACGAGAACCATAGATAGAAGCTGAAGCAGCGTCCTTTAATACAGATACACTCTCAATTGTATTTGCATCTACCTGATTAATATCCATTTCTATACCATCAACCAATACTAATGGATTCTGATCCGAATTGATAGATCCGATACCACGAACTCGAATAGTAGAACCATCAGAACCAGGTTGTCCTGAAGTCTGCTGAATAGTTACACCTGGCATTGTCCCCTGTAAAGCTGTTGAAAGAGAAGCTACCGATCTCTTCGTAATATTTTCTGAAGAAACTGAAGATACAGCACCTGTTAAAGTTGCTTTCTTCTGTTTTGCATAACCAATTACCACAGCTTCTTCCAACATAATCGCATCAGTTTTCATCGTAACAACTAGCGGTTTATTGGAAGTCACAGTAATAGTTTGTGTTTTATATCCAATATAAGAAACCTGAATAATTGGTTTCTCCGAAGTTGACGTAAGTTCAAAGTTTCCGTCAAAATCCGTAATTGTTCCATTTGTAGTTCCTTTTTCAAGGATAGTAGCGCCAATAATCGCCTGTCCGTTAGGCTCCAGAACTTGCCCTGTAATCTTCTTTTGGGCATACATTGTCATTGAGCAAAGCATCAACAACAAAACAGTTAGTAAAAAATGATTTTTCATTTTATTGATTATAAAGTTATTAATTAAGAATATCCACCATCTCAAACTCAAGAACTCCACCATTCATTATATCTTCATAAGTAATATAAAATTTATCATAAGGCTTTCCGTTCAATTTTATAGACTTGATATAGATATTTCTTTGGCTATTATTATGTGCAATAATTTCGAATTTTTTTCCATTATTCAAATTCATTGTAACACGATCCAGCAACGGACTACCAAAAACGAACGTACCATCTACAGGATTTACAGGATAAAATCCCATAGCCGAAAAAATATACCAAGCAGACATTTGTCCGCAATCTTCATTTCCAATTAATCCATCCGGAGTAGCTTTATAAAAAGAATCATATACCTGATGAAGTAGTTTCGCTGCTTTTGCCTTTTCACCGACATATGGATATAAATACAAAATATGATGACTAGGCTCATTTCCATGAGCATATTGTCCTATCATCCCTGTAATATCTATGGAAGCTCCTTCATTTAATTCTGAACTGACAATGAACAGACTATCTAACTTCTCCACAAACTGTTTCTTTCCTCCAAACAGCTTGACCAATCCCTGAGGATCATGAGGTACTAACCAGGTATATTGCCAAGCATTTCCTTCTACATAATCGTCTTCCATATGCAAACTGTGTGAAGGATCAAAAGGCAAACGCCAACTGCCATCAGCCAATTTTCCCCGCATAAATCCGGAATCCGAATCAAAATAGTGTGCATAGTATTTTGATCGCTTCATAAATAACTGATAATCATCATCCTTTCCTAAATGCTTGGCTAGCTGAGCCACTGCATAATCATCAATTGCATATTCTAAAGCACGAGCAACTGACCAAGAAATCTTATCCGCAGGTATGTATTCTTGATTACGAACAAAATCTAAACCATTATCATTCATTTCACGAATACTCTTTACTGCCTGATATGCACGTTCTACATCAATACTAGAAAAACCTTTTAGACAAGCATCTACTATGACAGGAATAGAATGTACTCCCACCATACAGCTCGTTTCATTAGCTGCTAAATGCCAAATTGGTAAACTTTTCTGCTGATCATAAATAGCTAACAGACTATTTACATAATCAGTATTACGCGTATCGATCAATGTATACAAAGGATGAACAGCCCGGTATGTATCCCATAAAGAAAATATCGTATAAGGAACAAAATCAGAAGTCTGATAAACCTTACCATCAGCTCCTTTATACGAACCATCTACATCCTGAAATACAGACGGAGAAATCATAGTGTGATATAAAGCTGTATAAAACATCTTCTTCACATTATCATCTTTAACCTCTACTTGAATTTTAGATAAAGCATCATTCCACAATTCAACAGCATCTTCATGTACCTCATCAAAAGTACGGTGTTCAGCCTCTAAATTAGCCAATGCCCCCTCTGAAGAAACATACGATACCGCTGTTTTTACTAATAGTGGTTCTTGCAAGATACCAAAATCCAATACCATCTTCTTTCCTTTTTCTTTAGCATACAATCTTGAATTTAATATAGGCTTTGAAAAAACACTTCTAAAATAAACAGTATGATTCATAGCCCATTCATCAGAAGATCGTACGCCTACCACAGTAGAGTCGTTTATCAGTTGAAGCTCCGAAGATATTGTACCCTCTCTTAACATCAGAGATTGTGCACTATTTTCCAAATCAACAACCACTTGTGCTTTTTTATCGGAAGGATACACATATCGATGCATTCCTACTCGTTCACCAGCAGTCAACTCTACATTTACACCAGAAGGATGTAACTTTACCTGATAAAATCCCGGAGTTACTAATTCTTCCTGTTTCAAAAAAGTTGATACATAAGCAGAAGAAGGCAGATATCCAGCACTATCTATCACCGATACAGCAGGCATCAGCAGTATATCCCCCAAATCAGCTATTCCTGTCCCACTTAAATGTGTATGTGCAAATCCAATAATAGTAGAGTCTGAATCATGATATCCAGAACACCAGTCCCAACCTTTTTTTTTATTATTAGGACCTAACTGAATCATTCCGTGAGGTATAGAAGCTCCCACAAAAACATGTCCATGTCCACCGCTTCCTATTAAAGGATCAACCCAATCGACATAGGATTCAGCAGCAATTTGTTTCTTTTCAGAATTACTGCATGCAACCAATGCTACTGTTCCTAATGCCAGTACCGACAATTTAAAAACTGAATTGCTTATCATGAGCACACAAGGTTATTTCTTCAAGTCTTCCAATATCTGCCAACATTGATACAAACCTCTAGGAACATGGAAACATCCTTTCCATTTTCCACCTTTCAGAGGTAAAAGAACTTCTCCCCGACGATTTAAATATCCAAACCATTCTGGATACTCTTTATCTTTAAAGTGTTCCCACGTATAGGTATGAACCGTATGAAATGCTTCTAAACATTTAACATCACCTGTAAGCTGATATCCTTTCAACATTGCTATTAATGTTTCGATATGAACCCACCACAATTTCTGGTCCCATTCCAACTGCTGAGGAGGGTTTCCCAAACGATCCATGAAATAGAAAATACCTCCATTTTCTTTATCCCATCCATACTCATACATTCTTAAAGCTGTATCCTTAGCCTTTTCTATTAATTCCGGACGGTTCAAACGTTTTCCTAAATCCATAATAAACCACATGGCCTCAATAGCATGTCCAGGAGTGACCTGTCTACCTTCAAAACAGTCTACCAACTCTCCATTCACTCCTACATTTTCTACTATCAGACCACCAAGCTCAGGACGATAGAATACATCCATAACTTCATGAATGCAAGTTTCCATTTTTTCTATCAGGAAGTTTTCATCCAGCAGGTGCTCTATCTCCAAAGCCAGATTACAAAGAATCATAGGCAATGCAAAATTTTTAAGATCACGAGTTCCTGGATACAACTTATTCCATTTACCTTTAGGATTATTTACTTTCGACAAAATGATATCAAAAGTTTTTTTAGCGATTTCTGCATATTCCTGGTTTCCGGTAGCCAAACTCAACTGCCCGAAAGCCATTGTAGCAAATGTATATGAGAATATATTATAAGGTTCAACTAAAGGACATCCCTGACGATCCAAAGAAAAATACCAATTATAATTACCATCATGACCGTACTTTTTCAAGAACTCTCCTCCTTGAATAGCACAATCCAACCATTCCTGACGTTTTTCTACTTTATTATATAACATAGAAAACATCCATACTTCACGTCCTTGAAGCCAGATAAACTTATCTGTATCAAACACACTACCGTCACGATTCAGACAAGAAAAGTAACCTCCAAACTCTTTATCCTGAGAATTTGCCAACCAAAAAGGTAATACATTGTCTAGCAACTCCGTTTTATACAGAGTTGCTAATTCATTAAAATCAAAATTTTTCATATTCTCGTATTAATATTTTTAGACTCTATTTTTCCAGTATTGTTCGATTTCTTCTAAAGACTTACCTGCTGTTTCAGGCATTAATTTCCAAACAATCAGAATATAAGGAACACACATTCCAGCGAACAAGAAGAACGTACCTCCCGGAGTAAGATTCAACAACAGCCATGGAGTTAATTGTCCAACTATATAAGTAGCAACCCACAAAGATAATCCGGCAATAGACATAGCTACTCCACGAACTTTAGTTGGATACATTTCTGATAAAAGCACAAAAATCACTGCACTGATAGAGCCGGCACAGAAGAATATATATGCCAGGAAAAAAATCAGCATGACTGTACTCGGTAAATGTAGTTGCTCACCAACCATGAAATACAATCCTATCATAATCAATGAAACAATCATACCAGAAACTCCATAATAAATCAATTTCTTGCGTCCTATTTTATCAATAACAAGCAATGCCAAAATACTAGTTATTGTATTTACCAACCCTACCAGAATCTGATAGAATAATGAATCACCTCCAGACAAACCAGCATTTTCAAAAATAGATGGTCCATAATAGAGCACTGCATTAACTCCCATAAACTGTCCTAACATTGCAATGCAGACACCAATAATAACAGCTTTTAAAATACCTGGCTGCCATAATATAGACCAATCAGATTTTCTATTTTCTTCTATCAAAACTGATTTCGTCAATGATATTTGCTCCCTGATAACTTGTGTAGAACGATAAATGCGAGATAATACACTTTCAGCCTTTTCGTCTTTATGAGTTACAATCAGCCAGCGAGGACTCTCTGGAATAAAAAATATCACAAGCAGAAATAATATAGCCGGTAATGATTCCATTCCTAACATACCTCTCCATACTTCAGAAACAAAAATAACATGCAATATTGACGTTTTTAAAACTACATCACTTTGTGAATAGAGAAGCAAATAATAATTGACAATATATGCACTCAAGAAACCAATTGTTACAGCTACCTGATACAAAGAAACCAATCGGCCTCTATATTGTGCAGCAGCCACTTCTGAAATATATAAAGGAGAAACAATCGAAACAACACCTATAGCTACTCCCCCTAATATTCTGGCCCATACCAAATGAACAAAATCAGGAGATAAAGCACACCAAAATCCTGATACAGAAAACAATACAGCCGAAAGAATCATAACTCGTTTACGTCCCCATTTATCACTGAGTATTCCCGATATGGAAACTCCCAATATGGAGCCAACAAGTGCACAACCTACATACCATCCTTGTTGCCAGGCATCCAACTGGAACTGTTCTGTTACTTGTCCGATTGTTCCTGAAATAACGGCAGTATCATATCCAAACAATAACCCACCAATTGCAGCAACAATAGACAAGAAAAACATATATCCCATATTTAGATCCATATTTCTCATAGTATTCAAGCTTTTTATTTTATATCAAAATACTCCTTATATCGATTATACAAATGACCAGCCTGAAGATAAGCAGATTGGGGACTCATGAAATGAGAGAACTCAAAAGTAATCGCTTTATCGTAACCGGCACGTTTAGCTGCTTCCAGTTTCATCCTTAACTTATCAAATTTAATAGGGAAGAAACGGATAGGCATGTCACGGTCGAATGACTCGGCATTAGTCCAACATTCCATTCCATACTTGTCAGCCAACTTTTTATTAACTGAGAAAAATGCGTCAAGCTCATCATAGTCAATATGACCATCTTGAAAAGCACAAGCATCTACAACGTCATGAATACCATCAAAAATCTCATTCCAATCGCGTTCATGCTCTTTTACAGAAATAGATTCCTCACGCGACAGTTTATTAGTACCCATCACAGCCTTTTTACCATCTATCCATGGAGAGATAAAAGTAGGAAGCCCGTTAGACACATCTTTACACTGTTTACCCATTGCATGGAAAGCATTAATTGCCCCTTTTGTCTGCCGGCTTATCTCACCACTGATATACCATCCGCCAAAACTTTTATATTTCTCTCCATACATTTCCCATACTTCATCAATCACATACTTGTTATCTTCAATCTCCCAAGTCAAATCTCCTGTATCCCAATATTTTCCAGAATCATACAGTCCAAAATAAAACTTCATTCCATATTTTTCTGCCAAACGCAAATACATATCAACCAAATCAACAGATGGCATATAACATCCTTTTTTCAACAAGTATTTCGACGGGTAAGTAATAAATTTACGATATCCGGAACGAATCATAATTACGGTATCAATTCCGATATTCTTCATATGTTGAAAATCCATATCCCATTCTGCTTCTCCCCAATTCTGATGAGGTATATCGTGAGATATTTCATCTAAAAATGTTCCCGTAATAGGAAGACCATTTTTTTTCGGAACAATTAGATGAGTCTTCTCATCTTTTTGCAACACAGGTATATCTTTCTCTGCAGAAGTCTCAACATCTTTACAGCTATTTAAAAGACTTGGTACTGCTATTGCTGAAGCACTTGCTAAAAAACTCTTCTTTAAAAAATCGCGACGACTAGTACTTTTCATAATTTAAGACATTAAGGATATATCTGAGATAAAAAGATACTGATTATACAATCAACCTTCTTATCTCAGATAGTTTATATTATAAAACCTATTGAATAACTTCCCCTTTTATATTTATTTGTTTCGCATGGAATGGATCCAAAACCTTATCTATTATAACTGCCGCATCTCCACGAATAATCTCTGAATTTGGATTCCACGTATTTAAACCACAATCTTTCCAAACTTTACCAAAATCGGTATCCATTTTCTTACCTTCCTCTTGAGCGATCTCAGATACTAACTTCATAAAGTTTTGAGTTGTTACTCCTTTTGCTACCTGCATATCAAGATTTGACTTTACTGAAGGATAAAACTCATATAATCCACTTAATTCAGAAGAGAGTAAAACAGTATCTGCTCTTAACCATGTCTGATTAGACCACTCTACATTTTTTCCTACACCTTTTAAAATTCCTGTTGCACCAACACGCTGATATGCTGTAAAACGATCGTCAGATACCGGTACATCCAAATATGGAAGCAAATAACCTTTTGCATTCAAAATAACATCCTGAACATCACGTACAGCAATTTCATCTATATCCTTATTTTGCTTAACAGATAAAGCAGCCAGAACACCCGCAGCTTGTCCTATCTGTAAAACAACAGGTTGTAAACGAGTTGTACCATTTGCAATATTTGAAACGGAAATAGACTTTTTTGCAACAATCAAGTCATCAATATCCTTAGGAATCATAACACCTAAAGGCAATCCAAAAGAAGGTATCGGATGAAAGTACAAATTAGGCAATTCTTCAGGACCTCTATAACGTGTATGATGATGATCTACCGGATAATCTCCAACAGCAATACTAGTGCGGTACAAAGGATCTTCCTGGCTATAAGGATTCATTATATGATTTAAATCAAAACGAACCAATCCATGAATACGTCTAGACTCACGATGATACGGAATAAACGGTAACTTGTCTGCTGTTGGGTATTCATCATCAGCAAGGCCTAATGTATTATATCCTAACTCTTTCTGTATAAAATACACAAAGCGCATTGTATAATCTTTAGCATCCTGTAGTGCTTTATCTCGTTCTTCACGAGACATATCTACCAAATTCAAATAATAATCATTACCTTCTATAGGCCAATTAATCATATATTTATTATTAGGCAATTTTCCATAGGTAATCATCATATCTTTAGACCATACTCTATCAGGTTCTTTTGGAGTCTGACAATATGAATTTTCACATGCACAAGCAAACTCTTCAGGATGATAATTTTCTGGTTTAGGAATTGTAACATCTACTCCATAATCTTTCAGAATAGCGACATAAGTCAAATCTTGTATGATATTATTAGCGCTGTCTGGAGCTACATCTTCTTTAGTTAAAGCCTTACTTTCCATACCTAAATCATACGCTACCCCACATTCTTTAGCTATATCCCCCAGCTCTGTAGCATCAATCAAAACTCTTGAAGAAACAATCTCTTTTGAACCATCCGATTTGCTAACAGTAACATACCATACATCATCTTCTTTTTCTACTTTTTCCCATTTGGTGTTAAAATAGAGACTTAAATTTTTCTCAGCTTCAGCCATCTGACACAAAATACGATTTCCAACAGAAGGCTCAAATAATACATTACTTACCCATCCGGTTTTCAAAGAATCCAACCCACCATAATAATCAGCCAACTTAGATTGAAATTCCCCCCATATTCCCGCAGGAAGACGATAGTTTCCATCTACAGCACTTACCCCTGCAGATGTCAACATTCCCCCTAACCAAGGAGTTTCTTCAATAATTAAAGTATTAACTCCCAATCGAGCAGATTGAATACCAGCAGCTACCCCACTAGCTCCACCGCCTACAACTAACACATCAACATCGACTGATGATTTTTTCTCAGAACAAGCTGAGAAAATCAAAAAGCAAAAACAAAATAATAATTTTCCAAGAGTCTTTTTCATAGAATTATCAAATCAGTTTTAGTATTTACCGAGGCAAATATATATACATTTTATTTAATAAGCAAATATTTAATAAAACATTTTAGTAAATAGCTCTGGAAGTATATGACATACATAGGAAAAATATTGAAAATTAATCAAGATAATATGGTTTATAAAGCTTAGTAAAAAGTCCATATTGTAAAACTATTTATTAAATAAGAAAAACAAATAATATTGAAAATACGTAGTAGTATAGAATCTTACAATAAACAAGATAAACGATCTTATATAAGTATATTTTTCAAGTTCAAGCAAACATTTTGCCCTAAAACAACTTTCTTTTACAAGGAAATCAATAGCTTTGTAAAGCAAAACCTATTTTATATGGAAAAAAGATACTATAAAAAATCACTAATGGCAGGAGTAATATGCGCAATGGCATGCAGTAATCTCCTTGCACAAGAAACTGAGTTTGATTTATCGTCACAACGACTGGAAATCCAACAAGTGTTGCCCGTTCCCGGAAAGAAGATAGACCATCAGGGAATTATCATCAATCCGACTCCCCACAAACTAACAGTAGATCGAAACAATATGTTGGATATTGCTGGTGGATTGGTTCTTAAAGATAAACAAGAAAAATTTGCAGAAGATCTGAAATTTCTTACTCTGACAAAGAAAGGAGTGAAACTAACTATCGATTTTGGAAAAAAGGTAGCACTTAAGCAAGGGGTCAAGGAGATTTCTGGAGCTTACACCATGCGTATTGACAAAAAAGGAGTTACAATCGTTGGATATGATGAACGAGGAGCTTTTTATGGCATCCAAACATTGCGCCAACTTATAGAAAGCCCTATCGCTGCAGAAAAACAATTACCTTATTTGGATATCAACGATTATCCAGACTTACCCAACCGTGGTGTAGTAGAAGGTTTTTACGGCACGCCATGGTCACATCAGGTACGTATGTCATTAATTGATTTCTACGGAAAATTCAAAATGAACACTTACTTATATGGTCCTAAAGATGATCCATTTCATAGTTGTCCGAACTGGAGACTTCCTTATCCCGAAAAAGAAGCTCAGAATATCAAAGAACTGGTTCAGGCGTGTAAACGGAATCGCGTAGATTTTGTATGGGCCATCCATCCGGGGCAAGACATCAAATGGAACGAAGAAGATTATCAGAATCTGGTCAATAAGTTTAACTGGATGTACGACCTGGGAGTAAGAGATTTCGCAATTTTCTTCGATGACATTTCAGGAGAAGGAACCAATCCGTTAAAACAGACAGAATTACTAAACCGTCTGACTGATGACTTTGTAAAAGCCAAAGGTGATGTATCTCCATTGACAGTCTGCCCGACAGATTACTCTAAGCTTTGGGCTAATCCGACTCCACAGGGAAGCCTGGCTATCTATGGAAATAGTTTGAATCCAGATATAAAAGTATTCTGGACAGGAGATGTGGTATGCAGTGACCTGACTCCGGAAACAATGGAATGGATTAACTCACGTATCAAAAGACCGGCATATTACTGGTGGAACTATCCGGTAACCGATTATATCCGTAACTTCATTCTACAAGGTCCCGTATACGGTCTGGATACTTCGCTGACTAAAGAAAATGTCTGTGGTGTTGTCAGCAACCCAATGGAACACGGTGAGGCTTCCAAGCTTGCTTTGTACGGAGTTGCAGACTACACATGGAATATCGCAAACTATAATCCTATAGACAGTTGGGAAAGAGGATTGCAGGAGTTGACTCCAAAAGCCAAAGATGCTTACCGTACATTTGCCATTCACTCCAGTGACACTGAAAACGGATATCGCAGAGATGAATCTTGGGAAACTAAGACATTCCGGATTGCAGAATGGAATGATGCCACGGCTCAGGCTCTTAAAACAGAATTCGAAAAAATAGAAAAAGTCCCGGCTGAAATGGAACAGGGATGTGAGAATAAAGCTCTGCTGCAAGAACTCCGTCCGTGGCTGACAGAATTCGGGAAGCTGGGAACAAGAGGGAAACAAGCTATTGAACTGGCTCAAATTTATCGCTCAGGTAACGACGACAGTAGCTTCTGGAACAAATATGTGCAGAACCTGATGAGTAAAGAAGATCGTAAAGCTTATGAAGCCCATAAATCCGGAACACTCAAACTGCAACCGTTCTATGAAAATGCAATGGATGATATGGCTCATGGATTCTTAAAGAAACTGCTGGGTACAACACCTAAAGATTATAAAGGCATTGGTTCGTTTGGTAACTCTGGTACAATCCTTACTAAATTAATGCTTGATAATGACACTACGACTTACTATACGTCAGGTATCGGACAAAAAGAAGGCGACTGGATTGGAGTAGACCTGAGAGACATCCGTGACGTGACAGAAATATCAATCCTGCAAGGACGAAATTCTGTAGACGATGTAGACTACTTTGACCATGCGATTTTGGAATGTTCTGCTGATGGCAAAACATGGACTCCCCTTATCAAAGAATTGAATAAGCAATATGTCATCAATTGGAAAGGAGATGCTGTAAAAGCACGTTACGTGCGACTGAAAAGACTGGAATCTGAACGCAAAAATTATGCTTCTGTCCGCTCTTTCGAAGTCAACCCGCTTCATGTTGAAAATCTAGGATTCAAACTGGAGTCAGAGAATCCACAACAAGTTGTTTATGCATTCGATCAAAATCTGTCTACTTTTTATAAGGTTTCTAATGCATTAACTTTCGAAGTTCCTCAAGGAACAAAGACTTATACATTATTGATGGATAAACTTTCAGCTCCGCTCAAAGTCAAACAATTTGATAAAAAAGGAGAATTGGTATCCGAAACAAGTATTTCTTCGCCTTTCTTCAAACTTGAACTGACAAACGATAAAGTAACCAAAGTCACTCTGGAAGGCAAAGCTGAAATATTCGAAGTCGTCGCTAATCCTCAATAATAAACCGACTAGGAACATAAAAAGAAAAGGCATCATCCTCTTTCAAATCAGTAGAGGATGATGCCTTTCTTATAGTTGGAAATAAATTACTTATTTACAGTTTCCAGTACAACGTGGTTTGATCTGTTTAAAGAAATCATTACCCTTATTGTCAACCAGGATAAATGCAGGGAAGTCTTCTACTTCAATCTTCCAGATTGCTTCCATACCCAGTTCAGGATATTCTACACATTCGATGCTCTTAATGTTATTCTGAGCAAGAATAGCAGCCGGACCACCGATAGAACCCAGATAGAAACCACCATGCTTCTTACAAGCATCGGTTACAGCCTGGCTACGGTTACCTTTAGCCAACATAATCATGCTACCACCATGACTCTGGAACAAGTCAACATACGGGTCCATACGTCCGGCAGTTGTCGGTCCCATAGAACCACAAGCCATACCTGCAGGAGTCTTGGCAGGACCAGCATAATAAATAGGATGGTCTTTAATGTACTGAGGCAAATCTTCACCACGATCCAAACGTTCTTTCAGTTTAGCATGAGCGATATCACGACCTACGATAATAGTACCATTCAGTGACAGACGAGTGGCAACAGGATATTTATCGAGTTCTGCAAGAATTTCCGGCATCGGACGGTTAAGGTCAATCTTCACAGCATTACCTTCACCTGCCTGACGCAATTCTTCAGGAATCAATTCACCTGGATTTGAATCCAGTTTTTCAATCCAGATACCATCTTTATTAATCTTACATCTGATATTACGGTCAGCAGAACAAGAAACACCCAAGCCAACCGGACAAGAAGCACCGTGACGAGGCAAACGAATGATGCGTACATCGTGAGCATAATATTTACCACCAAACTGTGCTCCCAAACCGATGCGGTGAGCTTCTTCCAATACTTGCTTTTCAAGTTCTACATCGCGGAATGCACGTCCGTATTCATTACCTGTAGTAGGCAAGTTGTCATAGAAACGAGTAGAAGCCAATTTCACAGTCAGCAAGTTCTTTTCAGCAGATGTACCACCAATTACAAATGCAATATGATAAGGAGGACAAGCAGCTGTACCTAAAGTCTTCATCTTTTCTACCAGGAACGGAACCAATGTAGCCGGATTCAAGATAGCTTTGGTTTCCTGATACAGATAAGTTTTATTAGCTGAACCACCACCTTTTGTTACACACAGGAAGTTATATTCCATACCTTCAGTAGCTTCCAGGTCGATCTGTGCAGGCAAGTTACAACGTGTGTTTACTTCTTCATACATACTCAACGGAGCGTTCTGAGAATAACGCAAGTTGTTTTCTGTATATGTTTTATATACACCCAGTGACAAAGCTTCTTCATCACAGTATCCAGTCCATACTTGCTGACCCTTTTCACCATGTATAATAGCAGTACCGGTATCCTGACAGAAAGGTAAAACTCCTTTTGCTGCAACTTCAGCGTTACGCAAGAAAGTCAAAGCAACGTATTTATCGTTTTCGCTAGCTTCCGGATCATTTAATATTTTGGCTACCTGTTCGTTGTGAGAACGACGCAACATGAAAGAAACATCGTGGAATGCAGCGTTAGCCATTGCAGTCAATCCTTCTTTTTCAATTTTCAGGATAGGTTTTCCTTCGAACTCGCTTACAGACACATAGTCTTTTGTAAGCAAATAGTATTCAGTAGTATCCTTTCCGTGTTCAAACATCGGCTGATACTTGAATTCTGGTGTTGCCATAATGATAAGAAATTAATTGTTAGTTACTATGCCAACAAAGGTACGAAGTATTATCGAAATTTTTCCTTAATTAAGATAAAATCTTTGTTCCGAATGATTCAAAAACTCTGCCGTATTTCACTTTCATGATTCAGTAAGAGATTTACTGAAACTCTCCTACTCCATAGCTCTCAACAAATCTCTCTGCAAAATGTCAACTCCAGGAAATCCTACATAACGATCCTGAAGCTTACCATCGTAACTGATTACCAGATATCCCGGAATTCCTGTAATGCCATACGAATTACAAAGATATTCCCATTGTTTCTGAGTCAAACGATAATGTATACCATTTATTTCTGAAATAGCAGTCTTCCAGACTTCTTTTGGAGAAGATGGTCCTGTAACATAAACATATACTACATCTTTCGATGACATCCGCTGTTTTAGTACATTTACCGCAGGCATGCTTTTCCGGCAAGGACCGCACCATGTAGCCCAGAAATCAACAAGTACAGCATTACCCCGATGCTGAGATATGATAGCAGGCAATATATCAGCTCCCGACACTAATGTATCCAACTCTGCAATAACATATTTTTCAGAAGCCTTTGCCCGTTCGGCAACAGCCTGCATGGTCTTTATCTTTTCTCTTACATATGCACTTATTTCCGGATGTTCTATCGAAGCCAGCATTTTTTTTTCTGCCGATTTCAGACGTTCTTCTTTAACAACATTCTGATAAATATTTCTTGCCTTTTTTATATCTTCCCACAAATCTAACGTTTCCCCCGTATCACGTTCCCGATACTGTAAGTATGTCACATAATCGTAACCATATTTATCATAAGGAGAGTCTACAATCCCCTGCATTTTAGCACGGGCACCTTGCAGAACAAGAGCATTTATCTGCATATTTGCAGATACGTATTCCTTATACGCTTTACCGGCTCGTTGGTCATGGTCTAAATCCGATTCAAGTCTTTCCAGCTCAGACTGCACCTGTTTATTATATTCTTCATCAGATAAATCCAGCGTCTTACTTGAGAAATCAGGATCATCGTTAAGAGCCAGAGGATATCCCCAGGTAGCCAGTTCCGTATTCAACAAGGATTCAGCTCCATCAAACCACGCTTTCTGCTTCTGGCCATACTCATCCTTCAACAAACGGGAAGCCGACATACTCAATCTGGGAAGATGAATATACACAGTCATTTCTTTACCTGGTAAAAGGAAAAGATCTAACTGTGCCTTATTTATCTGAAGTTTTGCCCCTCCGGCGAGCAGCAAATCGGTTTCAATATGAAAAGAACCATCCTGACGTACCTTTACAGTCTTTCCCCAATCATTATAAAACAGCCAGTCTGAATGACGAAAAACAACATCCAATGCAATTTGAGGATCATAACCTAATATATAACCGTTTATTATAGACTTACCCGCTTTTAACTGGGGAGCTGGCAAATCCTGACTTTGCTCCAGATGATTAGTTTGTAAAAAACTTGGTATATATACATAGGGTTCTGCCTTACTTAGTTGTACTCCCCATATAATCCATCCTTCTTCTTTCTCTACAAAATCAACAGCATGCACCCCTGCAGGAATCGGAGCAAAAGAAAGAGTTACATGATGCTTCCCCGACTTCGAAATAAGCTCCGGCTCGGTTTTTCCATCAATAGACACCCCTTCAGCTTCACGCAAGCTAAATTCTTGCTGCGTGGTACGCAGACATGTTTTCGAAGAGATAACAGCAGCTTCTCCTGGCTCACCATACAAAACAGCATCTACCTGCGTCTGCTCATCCGTTAATATGATTTTCTTTATTTCTATTTTCGACGTATTTGTCGTAATAAAGCACGGGCGGCTAACTTCCCTTTTACGATAAGTTCCCGCCTGTAAAAACAAAAACATACAACTAAATACAAAAAATAGCCATACGCCTTTCATAAATCACATTCTTTTTAATTATATATATTGCTTAAACGAGCAACTAATTCATTTCCAAGTTCAGTCTTCACTTCTATATGCTTCAAAACGGCTGTTACAAAAGGATTACTTTCGAACACACCGCGCACTTGTTCAAAGTCAAGCATTTGCTCTTCCTTACTACCATCAGCACCAAAGCCAGTCATCGAAGACAAAGAAAATTCTTTCTTTGCATCTTCATATACCATCTTATCCAGCCATACCACAGACTGTTGCCATTGATGCACAATGTTTATAATATCCTTTGCAGTTATTGTTTCGGCATCCAGTCCGTAAAACTCCAGCATTTTTCCATACGCCCAAGTCCATTCATAGGTATAATAATTGGCATGCATTTCTGCAAAACGGTCATGTATCTGGTCAACAGTGTGCAAAACACCTGTTTCTATATCGCTCATCAATCGCTCTATCTCTGTTTTTGGAGCTATTAAGCCAGAAATGTCAACCCATTCACCTTGTCCGATCGAAGTATCCGGCAATAAACGTTGGCGTACTTCCTCATCATTCTTAAAATGTATTTCCTCCAGACGCTTGATAACCGAATTACCCAGGAATTTATGAATAGCTGTTTCATAAAACTTGATACCTTTATTCAATGCCGAGTTTTTAATCTTTGCGCTCTGATAAGAATATGTTTCCGAAGTTTCTCCCGATACTCTTTCCAACTCTTTCAGAATACTCCGTCCTTTCATCATCTTTTGAATTGTGTATGGACTGAGCAAATTATAATTAATCTGATCCAGACGGAAAGGATCTTTACGCAAATCACGTTTCGGCCATTTCTGTGCATCACGAATTGTGCCGACGCTACGAAGATTAACCCCCGGAACCAGATAAGTCGTATTTTTATCCTCTATCAAATAAGAGAAAGGTAAATCCGATGTATCAGGATGATTGACATGACGTCCCATTACAAGTGAAAAGGCTCCGATACGTGCAGGCCAAAGGATATATGAATCCGAAGTAGTCTTAGCACCTCTTTCCAACGCTCCCTGATGAATCGGCCCCAGCTTATACATATGATTACTCTGGTTAGATCCTGAACCCGCATTCATAAATGAAAACATCCCGGCAATCAGCAAAGTTGACTTATGATGAGTCACCGTAAACGGTCCGGCGAAAATAGCACATGCTTCTCCATTTTCCTCCTGACAATTGCTGAAAAACAAAGAATCCGAAGCCGAATAATTATGTCCCATATGACAAGCCTGTCCCACAAAACAGCGAGTCATCATCGTGCCATCCTCTATGTGCGAACCACTGGAGATAATAAAATCATCACATACCACTCCGTAACCGATATGTACCGGATCGTCAACATTACTGTTAATACTACCGTTCTTCAGTCTGCCAGCTCCCTCTATTTCACAATAGTCACCGATACGCACATTTTTAATATATCCCGAATTGACAATCGTGACGTGCGAACCTATCGTTCCTCTATCCGAAGCATGTTCGTCTGCATAAGCCTCAACCAACGCTTTCATACGCTCAATGAGCTGCGGACGATGACGGTAAAGTGCCATAATATATGCCTGATGTGCAGAAAGACGGTCATGAATCATAACCTCACGACCTCCTGTTTCATTCAAGACAGACACCTCTACTCCATTTCCAAAACGAGATTTCCGGTCTACCAGAATAATATCTACATTCTCGATAAATGTATATGCCCCAATCTCATAGTTAGCAATGTAATTCTTTACATTTTCAATGCAACAGTTATCTCCCACTGTCACATTATGCAGAGTCACATACGATAATCCGGAATGCTTACAGATACCTCCCGGCAATGTAAATTCGTGTTCAAATACTCCCAGACACACCTTCCCGGAAAAACGAGCATGATGTACATAGTCAGGAGTGAAACGTTCAGCCACCCGTACATTCTTCCAGTCGGAAGCCGAACAAAGCTGCGATTCCAGCCTGTTTATTTCTTCATCAGTCAGCGAACGGTAATTTATCATAATTATTCTTCATCATAAGTTTGATAAAGGAAATCATTATAAGGATACTTCTGCACATGCAACTCTCTTACTTTCTTATAAACAATTTCCTTCAGTTCATCGATATTCGTTTTATTACGAGCCGAAATAAAGATACAATTATCATTCATCTTAGCCATCCATGTATGCATAAGCTCTTCCAGCGTAATATTCTCCTTCGTCTTCGGAGTCAAATCATCTTCAGCCTTTTCTACATAGGTATACGCATCTATCTTATTGAATACAATCATGGTAGGCTTTCCTCCTGCTCCTAAATCTGCAATTGTTTTATCTACCACCTGTATCTGCTCCTCAAAATCAGGATGAGAGATATCTACCACATGAAGCAATAAATCGGCTTCACGCACTTCATCCAGTGTAGATTTAAACGAATCAACCAAATCAGTTGGAAGTTTACGAATAAAACCTACCGTATCGGAAAGCAGGAAAGGCAAGTTTTCAATAATCACCTTACGTACTGTCGTATCAAGAGTAGCAAACAGCTTATTTTCAGCAAAGACTTCACTTTTAGCCAATAAATTCATCAACGTCGATTTTCCGACATTCGTATATCCAACCAGAGCAACACGAATCAAGCGTCCGCGATTTTTACGCTGAGTAGATTTCTGAGTATCTATTTCAGCCAAACGCTGTTTTAGTAAAGCCATACGATTCAAAATAATACGACGGTCCATTTCCAGCTGAGTTTCACCCGGTCCACGAAGACCAACAGAACCCTTACCACCTCCGGCTCCGGAACCACCACCCTGACGCTCAAGGTGAGTCCACAAACGTTGCAAACGGGGTAGCATGTATTTATATTGCGCCAATTCAACCTGTGTTTTGGCATTAGCTGTTTGTGCACGCATCGCAAAAATATCCAGAATAAGCGATGTACGGTCCAGAATCTTTACGTTCAGCTCCTTTTCGATATTACGTATCTGTTTGGCAGAAAGTTCATCATCAAAGATAACCATACCCACTTCTTCTCCTTCTTCCTCCTTTTTCTGAAGAAGATATTCTTTAATTTCCTGCAACTTACCTTTACCTACGTATGTCACAGTATTGGGATAATCCATTTTTTGAGTAAAACGTTTTACGACCTCAGCTCCTGCCGTTTCTGCAAGAAAAGCAAGTTCATCCAAATATTCATTCGTTTTACGCTCGTTCTGTGTCTGGGTAATCAAACCCACCAATGCAGCCTTTTCAGTCTGCGCATCTGATATAACAAATTCTTTCATTCAGTATAGTTGTATGTCTAATTGTGGCAAATATAGCGAAAAAGCACGCACCAAGTATTTTATCAAACAAAAAATTAAAGAAACATTCATACAATAAGTATTTATCATACAGCCCCAAACTCAATAAATGCATTTTATGAGAATTATTCAAAAAAAATAAAAACTAATTATACTATAATTATACCTGAAAAAGAGTACTTAATTGTAGGGTATTTTGAATATAATCATAATGAATACTATTCCAATGGTATAAAGTATTTTAAGATTTTTCCTCATGCATTTATCACAAGACAATCTTCATTATAGCTTCGACATTAAACGAATAAACATAACAACTGACTTTTCTACAACAAGACAGTAAACGCAATACGATTTTTAGATTTTATCCAACTGTAAATCAATAGATTTTAGCAGGTAATAAGACTATTTATTTTCTAGCTTACAAAACTGACATCTAATAAAAAACAGTTTCACGTAGATTCCCCAATTTTAAAGGCTATCTCATGAATAAAACTTTCCAATAAAATAAGTGTAATATGCATTTTTTGTACTGCTGCATATAGAGGAAGTTTTCTATCCATTTTCTACAAAAAATTATTCTATACTTTTCTTCTAATTATAGTGATTCCAAACAAAAATCTTTTCTTTGTTTTCAAGCATTACTTCACGTATTTGTAAATTCAAGATGTCATGTAAAAGTATTATATCGTTATCTTAAATAACCTTTATCATATTTATATATATACATTTAGCGAATATATATTCATTAATATTCTAAAAAACATATAGCTACCTTTACAAAAATAGACTTAGAAATTGAATATTAATCATTGTTTTTTTAGAAAAACGTAATAATAACGAATAAATTATTGTCACTTTCTATATTTTATTCTTACTTATAATAATGATAAAGTGAAATACTTTATAGGTAAAAATAGAAGCATTTTGGTGTAAAAAGAGTGGTGCGAGTGTTAAAATAAAAGGAGTTTATCGAGTTTTTTTATCGAAAAGTATCCAGCTATTGTATTTTTAACTATTTTTGCGACCGAGAAATATAACTAATGAAAAATTATTAATTTAAAGTTAAACTTTAAGAGAGAATCTTATGAAAAGAAAATTGATGCTTTTGATGACCTTCCTGATGATAGGTATAGGTCTGGTAAATGCGCAAGTTTCAAAGGTAACAGGTACAGTTACCTCTGAAGAAGACGGTTTACCGGTTGTTGGAGCGTCTGTCTTGGTTAAAGGTACTACTGTAGGTACTGTAACAGACATCGACGGTAACTTTACAATCAACAATGTGCCTAGTTCGGCAAAAACTTTGGTTGTTTCGTTCATTGGTCTGGAAACCCAAGAAGTCGCAATAAAGCCAAATGTAAAAGTTGTTCTATCATCAGACTCACAAGCTTTGGAAGAAGTCATGGTAGTAGCTTATGGTACAGCTAAAAAATCATCGTTCACTGGTTCGGCAGGAACAATGAATGCAGATAAAATAGCTACTCGAAGTGTATCTAATATTACTAATGCCATGTCTGGACAAGTTGCCGGTGTGCAAATGACAAGTGACAATGGACAGCCTGGTGAATCTGCAAAAATTCGTATCCGCGGTATAGGATCTATGGCTTCAAGTAATGATCCGCTTTACGTTGTCGACGGAGTACCCTATGATGGAGATATATCTTCTATCAACCCGTCCGATATCGAATCATTGACTGTTTTGAAAGATGCTGCTGCCAATGCTATTTATGGAGCTCGTGGTGCAAACGGTGTAGTATTAATTACTACTAAGAGCGGACAAAATGGAGAAGCACGCGTTACATTTGACGCTAAATGGGGATCGAATTCACGTGCTGTTCCTAACTATGATGTAATCAGCAATCCTGGTGAATATTACGAAACAATGTTCAAAGCTTTGTATAATTCAAAAGCTTATGCAGGTACGTCAGCAGCAGATGCTTATGCCTATGCCAACAATACATTGTTCGATGCGAAAAATGGTGGTCTTGGCTATCAAGTATACACTGTACCCAAAGGAGAGAACCTAATTGGAACAAATTTCAAATTGAATCCCAATGCAACTTTAGGATATTCAGATGGTACATATTATTATACTCCTGATGACTGGTATGATGAAATATTCGGAAGCAGTTTCCGACAGGAGTATAATGCAAGTGTTTCTGGTAAATCTGACAAGATCAGCTATTATGCTAGTGCTGGTTATCTGAATGATACCGGTTTGATACAAAATTCAGCTTTCAAACGCTATACAGGAAGAGGTAAAGTTGATTATCAGGCAAAAAAATGGCTGAAAATAGGTACTAATCTTGCATACACCTATTCAGATTCACAAGCACCTGACAATCAAACATCAGACGATTGGTCATCAAGTGGCAACTTGTTCTTTATCGTCAACTCTATCGCTCCTATCTATCCAATGTATGTACGCAATGCAGATGGATCTATTAAAATAGATCCGAGCACAGGTCATAGAGTATACGATGCAGGTTCTACAACTAATTTCTCACGTCCTTCATTTACTGGTAATGCAGCGCGTGACATAGAACTAAATAGCTATCACACTTACACAGATGCATTTTCCGGCAAATGGTATGCCAACATCACACCGTTAGAAGGTCTTACCCTTACTGCAAATATTGCAACAACACTCGAAAATACACGTTCAAATAATTTATACAGCACCTTCGGTAGTGCAGCTGCAACAGATGGTGAAGTTTATGTAGAAAGTACACGTACTTTCGGTGTCAATACCCAATATTTAGCAAGTTATGTCCATACATTTAATAATGTTCATAACTTCGATATCATGGTAGGTTACGAACAATACAGACTGAAAGAACAAGTGCTGTATGGTGACAACACTAATACATATGATCCTAATTTGGGTGAATTAGGAAATGCTGTTGGAACGGATAAGAAAACCGTAAATTCATATACAGATAATTATATGACAGAAGGTATTTTAAGCCGTATCCAATATAACTACGATGGCAAATACTTTTTAAGTGCTTCATATCGCCGTGATGCTTCTTCACGTTTTGCTCCAGAACATCGTTGGGGTAATTTCGGAAGTGTCGGTGGAGCTTGGCTTATGACCAAAGAAAAATTCCTAGAAGATATCAGCTGGCTGAATATGTTAAAATATAAAGCAAGTTGGGGTATACAAGGAAATGACCATCTTCTGATCTTAGTAAATGGAGAATACATCAATAACTGGTATGCCTACAAGGATCAGTATAATATATCGTACAGCAATGGACAGTACTCTACAACTTTAGCCTATAAGGGAAATAAGGATCTGACATGGGAAACTTCTTACTCATTTAATACAGGTTTCGATTTTGAATTATTTGGCAGCAGGCTGAATGGTACAGTAGAATACTTCAGCCGTATCACAAAAGATTTATTGTACAATCAGCCGACCCCTGTTTCTTCTGGTATCAGTACAGGATATATTCCAACTAATGTAGGTAGTATTTCGAACAAGGGTATAGAACTTGATTTGACAGGAGTTATTTTCCGCACCAAAGATTTTGAATGGACTGCTAATTTAAACCTGACTCATTACAAAAACAGAATTACTGCTTTGTCACCTGAACTGGAAGCAGCTGGAGGTCAGAAAGGGTCTTACTATATTTACCGTATCGGAGGTTCTCTGTATGAATCATACGTCAAAGAATATGCAGGCGTAGATCCTAATACAGGTAAAGCATTATATTATGTTGACCCAGATAATGGAGATTATACTACAACCAGTGATTATAGTGCTGCAAAACAAGCTGATCAGGGTGATTTGCTTCCCAAAGTATATGGTGGATTTGGAACATCATTGAACTATAAGGGGTTGGATTTCAGCATACAGCTTTCTTATCAGTTGGGAGGACGTTATTACGATGGAACTTATCAGGCATTTATGCATAATGGTGGTAGTGGTATGCAAGGATATAACTGGTCTACCGATATTCGTGATGCATGGACTCCGGAAAACCGTTATACAGATGTTCCACGACTTGATGCTAGTGATGACTGCTACCAATTAGATTCAAGCCGTTTCTTGGTTAGCTCAAATTACTTAAGTTTAAACAACATAACTTTAGGATATACATTGCCTAAGAGCTGGACTAAGAAACTCCAGATTAATAACCTGCGCGTATATGTATCAGCTGATAACGTAGCTTTGCTTACAGCACGTAAAGGTCTTGACCCACGTCAGGATTTAGGTCTGGGTAGTTCAACTTATGGTAGTGGAGCTGCAACTAGTAGTTCTTATTCGGCTATGCGTACTATTACCGGCGGTATCAACCTTACTTTTTAACACTAAAAACGGAACATAAATTATGAAATTATATAATAAACTATTTTTGATGGCCATAGGATGTGCCACATTAAATAGCTGCTCTGATATGGACAATATAGACAGCGAAGGTTTCCGCATTACCGATGGGCAGATTGAAGACACCAACGAACTTATTCCTTCACGTGTAGAATCAAGCCTTGTGGGTATGTATCATTATATGGGAACACAATATGCAGGTGCTCCTACCAGTGAACGAGATGATGATTTCGGTTATCCAACAGCGTGTATTTCGCAAGATTTGAATGGAGCTGACATGGTATGCGATAATAGTGGTTATAACTGGTTTAGTGTATCAGGTGACTACTCAGACCGTAATGAAACCTATGCTAACCCTCAATTACGTTATAGCTATTTTTATAATCAGTTAAAACTGGCAAACGATATACTGGCATCTGTTGATCAAAATACAGAGGACGAGAAGTTAAAACAATATATAGGTGAAGCAAAAGCTGTACGTGCTTTCGATTATCTATGTTTAGCTCCTTATTATCAGTTCAATTACGCAAGCAGCAAAGATTTACCTTGTGTTCCCCTGGTTACTGAAGCTACTACAGAATTCAACAATAATCCGCGTGCTACCGTAGAACAAATCTATACACAAATTATGAATGACCTGAACGATGCTATAGACAAATTAGAAAATTATGATCGTAAAGGTGACAAGACTCGTATAGACAAGCAAGTGGCATATGGACTTCGTGCTCGTGCTAACCTATATATGGGAAATTGGGCAGAAGCAGCTAATGATGCATCTAAAGCAATGGAAGGTTATACCCCATATAGCCGCGAAGAGGTTTCTCAACCTGCTTTTTACAATCTGAATGACCATAATTGGATGTGGGGAATTAGTATTACAGCAAGCGATGTAACTAAAAATGGTGGCAATCCTTCATGGCCATCACACTTAGGATCATTCTCTGGTGCATCATATGCTGCTGCAGTAGGTGTATATAAACGTATCAATACATTATTGTACAATGTAATACCGGAAACAGACATCCGTAAGCAATGGTGGGTAGACGAAGATCTGCATTCTGACCTTCTGAACGGACAAGTTTGGGGGGAAGCTAGTGGACAAGACATTCCTACATATACAATTACTGACGTTAAAATGGCTTATGTGCCTTATACAAATGTAAAGTTTGGTATGAAAAGTGGTATAGGAAGTGCTACAAATGACTGCGACTGGTGTATCATGCGTGTAGAAGAAATGATGCTGATCGAAGCAGAAGGTCTTGCCATGAGTAACCAAGAAGGAGAAGCCAAATCCAAGCTTGAAGCATTTGTTAAAAATTATCGTGATCCAAGCTATACTTGTACAGCCTCAACTAAAGAAGCTTTACAAGATGAAATATGGAAACAGCGCCGTATTGAGTTATGGGGAGAAGGTTTTGCTATGGCAGATATCATGCGTTTAAATAAACCTGTCGTACGTTTTCATGGAACAGATAAAGGAAATTGGCCTGATGCTTTTTGTTTTAATATAGAAGCTAATGATCCATATCTTTTGCTCCGTATTCCACAAAAAGAATCAAATAACAATGCAGGAATTGTAAATAATGCAGGAGGAACAAAACCTATATCTTTACAAAATCCAAACTTGAAAGACGGAGTTACCGACTAACTAATATAATTCTAAAAATAAGACTATTATGAAAATCTTAAATAAAATATTATTTTCTGGAGCAATCTTTACAGCTGCTTTCCTGAGTGGATGTAGTGATGATGATTATACTCCAGGAGAGGCAAGCAATGCAAGCGGTATAAACGTATACTTCGAATCACCAACCAACGCTGAAGTTGCTTTAGGACCAAATGATGCAGAATTTACAGTTACAGTAGGAAGAAACCAAACGGATAACGCATTATCAGTTCCCCTGAAAATGACAAGTGTTTATTCTGATATGTTTGAAGCTCCGACACAGGTAGATTTTGCACAAGGAGAAAGCAGCAAGACCATTACCATTAAAATAGGTAATGGCATGGAAATGTTCGAGTCTTATCCGATGACTCTTGTCATTGATCCGGCATATACTCAGGCTTATACACAGTCAGAATATTATCCTCGTTTGGAACTGAATATTGTAAAAGAAGACTACGTACCTTATGCTGACGGTAAATTTTCTGATTATATCATGAGTCCGGATGAGAATCCGATAGAAACAGATCAGGAAATGGAATTTTCAGCCATTTTGAATATGTATCGCTTAAAATCATGTTGGGGTACAGGAACAGGTAGTATTATTTTCTCATGGGAAGGTGATAAAGTAACTTTGCAGTCAACATCAATTGCTACAGGTATAAACGATGCAACTTATGGCGCTATTACAGCTTCGCTTGCAGAAGAGGCAACCTATGATGAAGCAAGCAAAACCTTTACTTTTCCTTTTGAGTTCTTAGTGAGTGCAGGTAGCTTTGGTATATACGAAGAAAGCTATACAATAACTTCATTGAAGTAATATTTCTAAAAGTACAAAGGAGAATGTAAAAACATTCTCCTTTTCTTTTATCAACCTTTTACATTTCTATACTCCAGTCATGATCAATAATTTATTTCAATGATGATGACCCAGACGGACTGACTTATAAAGTTTCAGGATTCTACCGCACAGGTTTCCCTGCTGATGATTTTTAATTTATTTTGTAAATATAATTAACAAAATTACTCCTGCTGTTTTTCAAAATGGCAGGAGTTTTTTTATAAAAGGATACCCTGATAATCCTAAATTTACACCTCATATATACAATAGAAATCAATATAGTCATAGAACCATAAAAACTGTATTGTGTATTTTCCTAGCTTTATATACTTTTGAAAAAAAATTAAAATTTAATAAAATTAATTCAATGAAAAAGATTTTGTTTTTAGCAACACTTCTGATCAGTGTTTTTTGTTTTTCATCATGTTCTAAAGACGATGAAGCTATCGAAGTAAATCAGTTAGAAGGAGTATGGGGTATGACTGCCGTTAACGGATATTACCATTATGAAGGTGAAAAAATTCCTTATAATGAAAACTTCAATCCTTTTGAACCTACAGATGACTGCGAAAAAATTACTATAGAAAAAATAGAAGGTAATAAATACACTGTAACTCACTATGAATACTATAGTGGTACTTGGCGTCGATACGATAGTGAAAACTTCTACCTGGAAGGAAACAATATGATTCCGGAAAGCATGGAGGGAGTCGATGTATCTACCGCAAAAATACTTGAAGCCTCTTCAGACAAACTTGTTATCGAAACAACTGGAGCAGACGAATACGGTAGTTTCTATGATAAATATACATATACACGCATGGCAGAATAATCTGCATTTCAATAAAACAACACGAGAGAGGATGCTAAACAACATCCTCTCTCGTGTTGTTTTATTTATTCTTTATCCATAAATTTGTGATATCAAAATAATATCAATTAAATATGAGTTTATGGAAGCAAAAGAATTAAATTTCAGAGGATTTAAAGCTAACGGATTTCTCATGCTGGCTATGCACCTGTTATTGATCTCAGGCATCATTATTTGCTGCTTTATGCAAATGACAACTCCATTCTTCATATTGGGTGGAGTACTCTTGCTTATCTGGTTTATTTTATTTGGTGGTTATATGCAACTGGAACCTAATGAAGCGCGTATCATGGTCTTTTTCGGGAAATATAAAGGAACTTTCAAAGAGACAGGATTCTTTTGGGTAAATCCTTTCATGAACAAGAAAAAATTATCCTTACGTGCCCGTAACCTTGATGTAGAACCGATCAAGGTAAACGATAAAATAGGAAATCCGATTCTTATCGGTCTGGTACTGGTATGGAAACTGAAAGATACATACAAAGCCATGTTCGAGATCGATTCACAAACTATGGCGAGCGATACGACCTCTTCTGGTAACGGCAAAGAAATCAGTGTTGGAAATGCTGTAGCCAATCGTATGAATGCTTTCGAGAACTTTGTGAAAATACAGAGTGATGCAGCTCTAAGACAAGTAGCCGGACAATATGCCTACGATGACAATGAAGCGGGAACCGATGAACTTACTCTACGTTCGGGAGGAGAAGAAATCAATGAACAACTGGAACAAAAGCTGAACGAACGTCTGGCTATGGCCGGCATTGAAGTCGTAGAGGCACGTATCAATTATCTGGCATATGCACCGGAAATTGCTGCCGTCATGCTACGCCGTCAGCAAGCTTCTGCTATTATCAGCGCACGCGAAAAAATCGTAGAAGGAGCCGTATCAATGGTGCACATGGCGCTCGACAAGCTTTCTCAGGAAGATATCGTAGAGCTGGATGAAGATAAAAAAGCTGCTATGGTAAGTAACTTGCTTGTTGTGCTCTGTGCCGACGAAGCCGCCCAGCCGGTAGTGAACACAGGAACGCTGAATCATTAATCAAGAAAACGGCTAATGGCAAAAAAAGAGAATACGACTAAAAGTTTCGTTCTACGTGTAGATGCCGCAACGATGGAAGCTATCGAAAAATGGGCTGCGGATGAATTTCGCAGTACCAATGGGCAACTTCAGTGGATTATCAACGAAGCATTACGCAAAAGCGGAAGATTAAAGAAAACAAAGAAAACTGATACAAAAGAAGAATAATATGTTCACCATCAATTTAGGTCCGTTTTCCGGAAAAAACGCTCCTGAAATACATTATCATCCATCTATCGCAGATAGGATATTGGAAGGTACAGCAGCTCTCTGCTTACTTTCTGGCATCGGAATAGTATGCTGGAATTATTTCCATACAGACCTCCTCTCCGATTATGGAGTATATGGAATATTCATCAGTATAGTAGTATTTGCTTTATTGTTTGGAGGAGCCTATGCTCCCGTACGTTGTATCAATTTTCCGGTACGCATTGGAAAACATAATGTTGTCAAACAATATATACTGGTCACTAAACTCATACGTATCTTCAATATCTTTTTGACAATGTTTATGGTTGCAGGCATTTTATCTGATTATTATAAATGGGTAGCAATCTTAAAAGTTATTTCATTGATAATATGTGTTTTATCAATTGGCGTATATTATATACTGGCATTCCGATACAAATAAAATCTACAAAATAAAGAAAGAATTGAAGCCTTAGCTGTCCTTACGATAAAAAGGACAGCTAAGGCTACTGAAAATCTGTACAAATCATTGTAACTTTTGTACAGATTTCTATAAAAAATTGCTGATGTTTTTATGAAAACATCAGCAATTTTTTTCTTAAACAAGTTTTCTTCTGTTTTTCCCTTTTGCACCCTTCACATACATGAGTTATTATACGATAAAAGGAAAATTCAATCACCCCATTTTTCAGTCTAGAATTGGAAATAAATAAACGGCTGTATGTCGCTGCTCTTTACCTGTATGACCAGAAATATCAGGGCAATCAGAATCAATGCCTGTCCTACCAACGGCATGCGTGTCATGCCACGGCTACATGCATTCTGCCAGCTATCCGGACACCAATGAAGCATATAGCCTATTCCCATCAGCACGAATACTTTCCAGTATCCTTCTACGAGTTGTACGAACAGTTCGGGATGGAAAGAAGTGAATATCTGACGAATCATCGATACTGAACCCTCGAATTCGGTGTTACGGAAGAATATCCAGCAGAAACATACGAAATGGAAGGTAATGATGACAGCAAAAACGCGTAGCCAGCCGGTACTGCGGTAGTTCTTAGGGCGATGGAACAGACTGCGGATAAATTTATGCACGGCCAGAGCTACACCGTGAAGTGCTCCCCAGATAATGAAATTCCATGAGGCTCCATGCCACAGACCTCCCAGAAGCATGGTCAGAATAAGATTGATATAGGTACGTATCTTGCCTTTCCGGTTTCCTCCCAACGAAATATACAGGTAGTCACGCAGCCAGCTGGACAGAGATATATGCCAGCGATGCCAGAAATCGGTTACACTGTCCGACTTGTAGGGTGAATCGAAGTTTATCGGGAAACGGAAGCCCAACAGCAAAGCAATACCGATTGCCATATCACTGTATCCGGAAAAGTCGCAGTATATCTGTAAGGCATAGCCATAAACACCGAATAGGTTCTCTAAACCGGAATACAAACTGGGATTATCGAAGATACGCTCTACAAAGTTTATGCTTATATAATCGGATATAACGGCTTTCTTAAATAATCCGCTCACAATAAAGAATACTCCTTGTCCGAACATTTCTTTCGAAACGAACAGGGGCTGACGGATTTGAGGAATAAAGTCGCGGGCACGTACGATGGGACCTGCTACAAGCTGTGGAAAGAATGAAACATAAAACACATAGTCCAACAGGCTGTCGAGAGGCTTCAAATCACGGCGATATACATCGATAGTGTAGCTGAGCGACTGGAACGTAAAGAAAGATATTCCTACGGGAAGGAAGATATCGAAAGCTTCATAATGGCCGTTCCACAACGGACAGAGTATTTCATAGAAAAAGTTAGTATACTTGAAATAGCACAACAGCCCTAAATTGATACATAAGCTCACTACAACCAGCATTTTACGTTTCCAAAGAGTCTCGGTACGTGCCATTCTAGCGGCCAAGAGATAGTCGCTTACAGAAACGATTCCCAATAAAAAGAAATAGACACCGCTACTCTTATAATAAAAATAATAAGAGAAAGCTGATACAAAAAGCAGACGTGCCGTAGTACGTTTCTGCAAAAGTGCGTATATCAGGCTGAATCCGAGGAAAAGAAACAGAAACAGTCCGCTGCTGAATATCATCGGCTGCCGGGGATCGTAAGTCAGTATGTCTGCCAGTTTAGTCCAATCTAGTTGCCACATAATTATTGTATGCTTTTATAAATGCTTCATGTAATAATAATCCTTGTAAAGTATATCCTTCGCGGGTAAAATGTATTTTATCTCGCTGATACATTTTTGCTGCATTCCAGTTAAGGCAGGCACGTTGCCGGCCTCCTACGATGTCGTACATATCCCAGATAGCAATGCCATGCTCACGGGCAAATTCCAACTCGTTTTCTACAACCAGCGATGTACGTGGATTGATAACTCTGCCTCTTCTCCCGTTTCTGACATATGCTCCCGGAGGAGTTGTCATGAGAAAATGAACATCAGGACACGCTGTCTTCAACATATTTATCAGATGGCTCATAGCTTGTGTATGCTCCGATGCATTATAACGACGTGCGTGTGCCTCATTGGTTCCGAATGACAGTATGACCAGATCGGGATGTAAATCTACAATTTCACGAATGCGTTCCGGAGTAGAATAAGTCTGGCAGGTTGCTCCGTTTACACCAAGAATATGGTATACTATGCCGTTCGAACCTGTTTCCTTTGCTATTCCAGAGGTCTGGTACGATACAGGAATATGCTCTACTGCCTTTGCTCCAAAATCATCTTCCAGACAGCAACGCATTACATAGGGAAAAACATGACCTCTGACGTGTGAATCGCCTATATGTACAATACGTAACGGACGGTCTAATTCTCCGAGCTTTTCCCAAAAAGGATATAAAGAGCCCGCAGGATCTGTCAGTTCGTTTTCCGTAACATTCTTGAAAACATCGGGCATCGGGCTGTCTACTGCAACAAACTGCATGAGTTGTTTCATCTCACGGCTTGGATAGACGGGAGATGAATGTGTATCCGGCTTTGGACATACAGGTATAGCATCCTGTGCATACCCCGGCCTGACAACTAATAGCCCCAGAGCACTAAGCAGATAAAAAATCAGAACATTCAGCTGTTTCATAGTGCATTAATTTTCATATGCCTTACGCTTTTCGTATTGTTCCTTGTCGTACATCAGCGCTTCGAACAATATTTTTGCCAGAAGTTTTCCTCCTCGGAAATTAATATGCGTATAGTCATAATTTGCCATTGCCGGTTTGCTGTTTACCATTTCTACCATACTTCCTTCCCCTCCCATCGCTTCGAACATATTCCAAAAAGCAACATGAGTATTTGCAGCCAAAGCCTGCTGGTAGCGGATGAGATTTTTTACTCCAGGCATAGTTCGCAACTCCCCGGTTTCTGTTTTATTTTCTCTGTCACCGATTCCGATTATCAGAATAGCTGCTTCAGGAAAAGCTTCTTTCAGATGTCTGACAACTTTCTCCATTTCGTGTGTGTAATAAGAATAGTTGGATACATTTTCGGAAGCGACATTCAATCCATATTGCAAAACAATCAGATCGTAGGTACGCAAGCGGTTGTATGCTTTCAGGATAGACAGAGGAATGCTAGCCAGTTGCTGTCCGCTACTGCCTCGGGTACTGAAATTATCGAGTATAACTCCTTCTTTCGAATCCATTGTAGCAGCAAAGCACCGGGTATTTTTTCCAGCCTGCAATACGTTCCAAGATACATTTCCTATTCTACCTTCTACCTGGGCAACCTGCATTCCCGTACTGTCGCCGGGGAAAATGTATTCTGTATCCTCACCTCCATTGACTTGCACGGACAGTTTTACAGAATCAGACGAAAAGAAATAGAAAGAAGATATATCGCATGTATCCAAACAAGAAGTATAATTTTTACCACCTTTCAGACTGACAGATGCTCCCTGACGAGGGATAAAATAATGATTGGATATATCTTGCATGGAACGATGAAAGGCAACGGAATCGGTTATAGCATGACTCTCCCACCCGCTGAAAGTGTGTTTTACAGTGGGACGGAATCCAGCAATACGGGAAGTTACAGGCACGTATCCTACACCTCTTCCTCCAAACTTCTGCTGGAACAGAGTACGTAAATCGGCTGTCAATATATCACCTTCTATAAAGGAATCACCAAAATAAGCGATACGAACGGGACGATTGAGTGAAGCACGATTCTCCAAAGCTTCATAGAAAGCTCCCATTCCCAACTCTAAAGAATCTGCATAGTCTTCTATACAGGTCATACCAGCCTTACAAGTATCAACAAATATAGGCTTTGCCACAACAGGCAAAGGTATGGAATCGGTATCGGAAACTTCTTCGATTACAGGATCAGGACGTAAGTCGGATAATAAATCGACCTTACGCAGAGGACTCCCGTTAAAATTTACAGGAGGCAAATAATAAAGTGCCAATAGTCCGCAGACTACCAGTAATGTAAAGACAAAAGTTATTGTTATTTTATTCTTCATCGATGATTCTTTGCAAACAGCTGCAAAGATAGAGGTTTTTTGAAGAATATAGGGGGTATTATCAAGGCTTTTCTTTTACAGACTGTAAAAAAGCATCTACCATCTGCATACCTTTCGGGGTAGTAATTCCTCTCATATGCAGGAAAGTAACTTCACTATAGATTTCTGAAATAGGGTAATTTTCTGTTATATCCGAATATATCAGCATTTCCATCTGCATCGACATTACCTGATTAATAATGGCAAAATTTATATCATTACGGAATATGCCTTCTTCTACTCCCTTTTGGAAATGTACCAATGCCGCTGCATCGTTCAATTTCTGATGTTCGCGTATATATGTCAACACATTAGGATACTTACGTAAATCGCGGAAGAAAAGCGGATTTATCTGTCCCAACTCATTCAACTTACGCTTATAAAAAGCAAAGATTACTTCCAGAGCATTCTCAGCTCTGGAAGCAACTTCGCTAATGTATGTACTCATCTCTTGCTGGTGCATGGCAAACACTTCCAGCAAAAGCTGTTCTTTATCGCAGAATAGCTCGTAAAGAGTCCGTTTGGATATAGAAAGTGCGCACGCAAGACTGTCCATATGAACATTCTTGATGCCAGATTTGGCAAAAGCACGGGAAGCTTCCAGTATTACTCGTTTCCTCAGCTCTGCTCTGTCACACTTATTTCTCTTTACGCCTGCCATAAAATACAATTAATGAATAATGCCTAACTTCGATGTTTTTACAAACTCTATAATCCGTTCGATTTCCGGACTATTGGGAACTTGTTCCTGAATACGAAGCAACGCATCGTGCTGAGAAGTATTTGCCTTATACAGAATACGATATGCCTGAGCAATATGTTTAATCAGAGTTTCAGAGAAACCTGCAAGCTCGAGCACTTTCGTATTTATGCTGTAAAAAGCAATAGGTTCGTGAGCTGCCACGATATAAGGAGGAATATCTTTGATAAAACGGCATCCTCCCTGTACCAGAGAGTAACTTCCCAAACGTGTGTTACCCTGCATCAGCACATTGGATGTAAGAATCGCACAGTCCTGGATAATACAATTACCAGATACCTGCGAGCCATTTCCGATAATACAATGATTTCCAACTTCAACATCATGTGACAGACGTGCACCTGTCATAATGAAGTTTCCATCGCCAACGCTTGTAGCATGTCCGGCATGTGTACCACGAATAATCACAGCATTTTCACGGATTACATTATTATTGCCAATATAGGCTAATGTATCTTCACCTGTATAAGCAAAATCTTGTGGAACTGCAGCAACAACAGCTCCCTGATACACTTTATTGCCATTTCCCATGCGAGTACCACTCATCAAGCTGGCATAAGGCATAATCACATTATCGTCGCCTATCTCGACATTTTTGTCGATATAAGCAAACGGGTGTACCGTAACGTTTTTCCCAATCTTGGCAGACGGGTCAACGTAAGCTAAAGGACTAATCATAGTTTCTTTCATATTTAAGGTTAATTATTCTCTTCCTCCTCCCAAAGCACTATACAAGTTTATAACAGCTTGCATACGCTGGAAATTATCAGAAACCTCGCTCAGCTGTGCACTCAGCAAATTCTGCTGTGCTGTCAGAATTTCCAGATAAGTGGCTTCTCCACTCTGGAACAAAGCTTTGGTATAAGTAACAGCTTTATCCAACTGTTCTACCTGTCCACGGTCTTCTATAAGTTTCTTGTTCTGTGTATCATATAAGAACAATGCATCACTTACTTCTTTACCAGCTTCCAATATCGTCTGCTGATAGTTCATCTTGGCAATTTTTTCTTCTGCCTTAGAAACTTTCAAATTGGCTACCAGTTTGCCGTTATTGAATATAGGTTGAGCCAATGAAGCCAGTGCCTGCAACATAAATTCACCCGGATTAACTACAGATATACCTGAACCGTTTGTCCATCCGGCTGTTCCTGTTATGTTCAAACCTGGATAGAATGCTGCACGGGCAGAATTCGTGGTATAATAAGCTGCTGCCAATGTCATTTCTGCCATCTTTACATCAGGACGATTTTCCAGCAACTGCAATGGTACACCGGCTGTCAATTCTTCAGGCATCACCTGTTCGTCCAGAGTATTACGGTCGATAGTTTGCGGAGCTTTAGCCAGTAATACAGCCAGAGAGTTTTCTGTTTCTCGTACCTGACGTTTCAAATCCATCAGCGAAGCTTCTACCTGATGACTAGCAGCACGCATCTGTGCAACTCCCGCTTCGGTTGTCATACCAGCCACTTTCATAGCTTCCATTACACGTACATTTTCTTTGTAGATGGCAGCAGTTTCTGTTGTAATTTCCACCTGACGGTCGAGCATCAGCAACGAATAATAAATATTGGCTATGCCACAGATAATCTGTGAACGTACTGCCTGTTCCGCATACTTGCTTTGTTCATAAGCAACTTTCTGTCCACGTTTTGTATTGAGAATCTTGCCAAACAAATCGATTTCCCAACTTGCAACAGCTGGAAGTTGATAAGCTTTTACATAACTTCCTCCTCCCATACTAGTTGTTGTTCCTTGAGGAGCCAAGTTTATAGAAGGCAGATACGACAGTTTTGCAGCAGTCAGCATCACTTTTGCTTCCTGTACACGAAGAGCTGCAGCCTGCATATCTACATTGTTTGCCAATCCTTCTTCAATTAAAGCCTGCAATTTTGCATCGCGAAAGACTTCTTTCCATGGCAAGTTTCCCATATTTGAAGTATCGGCAACCAACGTATCGGTAGCCGACGCCGGGTCACGATAGATGCCTGAGGCATCTATCGATTCCGGACGATCGTAAGCTTTATAGATGTGACAACTGCTCATCATGGCAGCCAGACACATCGCACCTAATATTTGTTTTTTCATTATCGTCTTTATCATTTATGAGTTTTAGCAGTAGGAGAATATTGTTCGATTTCAGCCTCTACTTCACTTTCGTCAAGGCTATCCCATTCCATCGGCTTAATCTTCTCCTGTAGCCATTGGAATATAACAAACAGTACCGGAACAATGAAGATTTGCAGAATCATACCAATCAACATACCACCGATAGCTGAAGAACCCAGAGTACGGTTACCGTGAGCACCTACGCCAAACGCAAACATCAACGGAAGCAATCCGACAATCATAGCCAAAGAGGTCATCAAGATCGGTCGCAAACGAGCTGCCGCACCCAACACAGCTGCCCAGGAAATACTCATACCTTGCTTACGACGGTCGAGGGCAAACTCTACAATCAGAATGGCATTCTTCGCCAACAATCCCATCAACATGATCAATGCAATCTGCATATAAATATCATTTGACATGGTTCCTAAAATCATCTTCAATGCTGGTATATTTCCTAATGCACCGAATCCGTTAACGAAAATAAAGCTACCCATCAAACCGAACGGAACTGAAAGCAATACAGCCAACGGAAGAATATAACTTTCGTACTGAGCACTCAGCAACAAGTAAACGAATACAAAACACAACACAAAGATAATACCTGTTGTACTACCACTTGTAGATGCCTCTTCACGTGCCATACCTCCTAATTCGTAACCAAATCCAGTAGGTAAGTTTTCCTTAGCAACTTCGGCAATAGCCTGCAATGCCTGACCTGAAGTGTATCCTGAAGCCGGAGCAACCATGACTTTCATAGAAGTATACAGGTTGAAACGGTTGATGATATCCGGACCATACACTTTCTTCATGCTGACAAACTGTGTAATAGGAGCCATTTCGTTACCACTACGAACTTTGATACTGTTCAGAGATTCCATGTTTTTAGTAGCATCCGGCTCAGCCTGAATCATTACACGGTACATCTTACCGAAACGGTTGAAGTTTGATGCATATAAACCTCCGAAGTATCCCTGCATAGTAGAAAGAATATCGCTCGGGCTGATACCGGCTTTCTTACAAGCTGCGGCATCGATATCCAGCTGATACTGCGGGAAGCTAGGGTTAAATGTTGTTTTTGCTGAGTTAATTTCAGGACGTGCTTCAAGCGCAGCTCTATAGTTATTGACTACTTCGAAGAAGTGATCCAAACTACCACCAGTCTTATCCTGCATATTTAACTCGATATCACTTGATACAGAGTAACCCGGAATCATAGGAGGAGCGAAGAACAATACCTGTGCATCTTTGATAATTTTCTGTGCACGCATGAACAATGTTGCATAAATAATATCAGAGTTCTGCATCATAGAACGTTCTTCCCAGTCTTTCAACTTGATAATGACAGAACCGTAAGAAGGTCCCTGACCACCAATGAAGCTATATCCGGAAATAATAGTACGAGATTCAACAGCAGGTTCGGCTGCAACCAAGCTATCTACTTTAGCCAAAACTTCCATTGCACGTTCCTGAGATGTTCCAGGAGGTAAAGTTACAGCACCCATGATAGTACCTGTATCTTCATTAGGAACCATACCTGTAGGAGTGATCTTCATAAAGAATACAAGCAAAACAATAGAAGCTGCTACCAAACCTAATGATAACCATTTCTTATGGATAAAGAATACAACACGTTTCTTGTAACTCTTCAACAATGAATCGTAAGCAGCGTTGAATGAAGTATGGAAACGATCGATAACACTCATTTTCTTTGGCTTGTGTTCTGAATCATGTGGTTTCAGGAAGATAGCACACAAAGCCGGAGACAGTGTCAACGCGTTCAATGCAGAGAATGCAATAGAGATAGCCATGGTAATACCAAACTGACGGTAGAATGTACCTGCTGTACCTCCCATGAAACTTACCGGAATGAACACAGACATCATGACCAATGTAATTGAAACCAATGCTCCACCCAGTTCGCTCATGGCATCAATAGAAGCCTCACGAGATGACTTATATCCCTGATCCAATTTTGCATGGACACCTTCTACCACCACTATGGCATCATCGACCACAATCGCAATGGCAAGCACCATCGCCGACAGAGTCAACAAGTTCACACTAAATCCAATCAGCTTCAATACGAAGAATGTAGCAATCAAAGCTACCGGGATAGCAATAGCCGGAATCAATGTAGAACGCATATCCTGCAAGAATACATATACAACAATGAACACCAGGATAAATGCTTCGATCAAAGTCTTGATTACTTCATGGATTGATGCATACAAGAAGTCGTTAGCATTTTGAGCAACGTTGATCTTCAGACCAGCAGGCAAACTTTCTTCTGCCTTGCTGATAACATCAAGCAGGTTATTAATAGTTTCAGTAGCATTAGTACCTGCCATCTGGAACACAATACAAGTTACAGCCTTATGTCCGTTTACTGTATTATTAAAGGTATAAGCCAAACGTCCGAGTTCGATACGAGCAACATCACCTAAACGAAGAACTTCTCCATTTGGCAATGCTTTAATAACGATATCTTCAAATTCTTCAGTCTGCTGCAAACGTCCCTTATAACGAATAGTATATTGGAATGTCTGATTTCCACGTTCACCAAACTGTCCGGGAGCAGCTTCAATATTCTGTTCGGCCAATACACCAGAAATATCAGATGGGACCAAATTATATTGCGCCATTACATCCGGCTTCAGCCAAATACGCATAGAGTAGTCCTGACCCATCACATTGGCATCACCCACACCCTTTACACGCTGAACTTCCGGAATCAAGTTAATCTTGGCATAGTTTTCAATAAACTCGATGTTATACTTATCTTCTGCATCGTACAAAGAGAAAATCAACAACATAGAGTTCTGACGCTTCTGAGTTGTCACACCGACTTTTGTTACTTCGGCTGGCAGCAAACCCTGCGCCATAGAAACACGGTTCTGTACATTGACCGCAGCCATATCCGGGTCAGTACCCTGGTTAAAATAAATACTGATATCGGCCGAGCCGTTGTTTGACGCACTAGACTGAATATACATCATGTTTTCTACACCATTGATCTGGTCTTCCAGCGGTGCAATAACTGAGTTCAATACAGTTTGCGCATTGGCACCCGTATAGGTAGCTCTTACCGATACGGTAGGAGGCGCAATATCCGGATACTGTGTTACCGGCAATGTAGCAAGGCCGATTATACCCAGGATAACTATCAAGATAGATATTACCGTTGACAGTACCGGACGATTAATAAATTTATCTAGTTTCATTCTATTCCTTAATAATATTATACGAATACATTATTCTCCTCACACAATCAATTGAAAGCAGTCTGGATATTTCCATCACGCTGATCCTGGAGGGCTTTCTGATATTTAGCTTCTTTTTGAGCAACAGTAATAGGAACAATCTTCTGTCCATCCTGTAAAGTTTGAACACCTTCCACTACTACCTTATCTCCTTCCTTCAAACCGCCGGTTACGATATAATTCTTACCGTCGTTCAAGTTAGAAACCTGTATTTCCGTATGTTTCAGTGTACTGTCTGCCTGCAATACATAAACGAATTTCTTATCCTGAATTTCCTGTGTAGCTGTCTGAGGTATCAAAATAATATTATCCATTGCATAAGGGAATACAACGTTTGCCATACCTCCACTACGTAAAATATTTTGCTTGTTCGGGAAAATAGCACGCATGCTAACAGAACCTGTAGTCTGATCGATAACTCCACTTACAGCATCAATTTTACCTTCTGCATCATACATAGTACCATCAGAAAGTTGCAGTTTTACTGCCGGCATTTTTTCCAGCTGTTCTTTCAATGTACCACCAGCTTTTGTCAAAGCCAACAACTGTTTTTCTGTCATAGAGAAATATACATACATATCACCAATCTGAGAAACAGTTGTCAATGGTTGAGCTACCGATGCACTAACCAAAGCACCTACACGGTACGGGAAAGTTCCGATAACACCATCAGACGGACTTGTAACTGTACAGAAGCCTAAATTTTGTTTTGCAGCAGCATAAGCAGCTTCAGCCTGCGCCAGATTAGCCTTAGCTGTCAGCAAATTATTTACAGCTGTCTGATATTCAAAATCGCTGATAATCTTCTGTTCATGCAGCATTTTCTTATTTGCTTCTGTTTCTGTAACAGTCTTTAAATTAGCTTTAGCAGATTCTACACCAGCCTTAGCCTGGTCGTAAGCAGCTTTATACTGAGTTGGGTCTATCTGAAATAGAGCCTGACCCTTACGAACTGTAGCTCCTTCATCTACGCATAATTTCACTATGAATCCTGACACCTGAGGACGAATTTCAATATCCTGCAAACCTTTGATTGTAGCCGGATACTGAGTGGTCTGGCTACTAGAAGTTACTGTAACCGATTGCACAGCAAACTCGTTGTCACCCATTTTCATGCCGCCTTGGCCCCCACCACAGGCAGTCAAAACCGATAACCCTAAAGCCATAAGGGAAATTCGGCTAGAAAAAAAACTTCTGTTTCTTTTTACACTCATATTCATATTATAAAAAAATTAATGTTTTTCTTACCCTCGTTTTATCGTTTCAATAGAAAACTTTTTCAACCCGATTAGTTTTTAACCGTGCAAATATAATGAAAAAATCACTCACAAAACCAACTGTTTAACTAACAATAACCATAAAACTAGAATAGTTATTACATATAGCCAAATTAAAACGACTAATTGACAAATATTATCGATAGAAACTTCTGCATATTATACAAATTACAGTTTTTTAAAAGAAAAAATCTTCCATTTGTTATTTTATTCCTACATTTGCGCTACACATTAATTGATAATTCATAAAACCAATAAAATTATGGTCAAAATAACAAAAGAAGCCGCTTTGCTCTATCACTCACAGGGCAAACCGGGTAAAATTGAGGTCGTTCCGACCAAACCTTATCAAACACAAAGAGACTTGTCATTAGCATATTCGCCGGGAGTTGCAGAACCATGTCTTGAAATCCAGAAAAGTCCTGAAACAGCATACGACTATACTGCTAAAGGTAATTTGGTTGCTGTCATTTCAAACGGAACAGCTGTTCTGGGATTGGGTGACATAGGTGCCATGAGCGGAAAACCCGTAATGGAAGGAAAAGGATTATTGTTTAAAATATATGCCGGCATCGATGTATTCGACATAGAAGTAAACGAAAAGGATCCTGACAAATTTATCGAAGCTGTAAAAGCTATCGCTCCTACATTTGGAGGTATTAACCTGGAAGATATCAAAGCACCCGAATGCTTTAAGATAGAACAACGCCTGAAAGAAGAACTTGACATTCCTGTCATGCATGATGACCAGCACGGAACAGCAATCATCTCAAGTGCCGGTCTGATCAATGCTTTGGAAGTAGCAGGAAAGAAAATAGAAGATGTAAAAATCGTTGTAAACGGTGCTGGAGCTTCTGCTGTATCATGTACCAAGCTGTATGTATCGCTGGGTGCACGCCTGGAAAATATCGTCATGTTGGATAGTAAAGGGGTTATTTCCAAGCAGCGTACCGACCTGAACGAACAAAAGAAATATTTCGCTACCGATCGTACTGACGTACATACATTGGAAGAAGCGATCAAGGGAGCTGATGTTTTCCTCGGGCTGTCAAAAGGAAACGTGCTTACTCAAGATATGGTAAGAAGCATGGCAGACCATCCGATTGTTTTTGCTTTGGCAAACCCAACTCCAGAAATATCTTACGAAGATGCTATGGCATCACGCCCTGATGTACTGATGTCAACCGGACGTTCAGACTATCCTAACCAGATTAATAACGTTATCGGATTCCCGTATATATTCCGTGGAGCATTGGATACACGTGCTACTGCTATCAACGAAGAAATGAAACTGGCAGCTGTACGAGCTATCGCCGGCCTTGCTAAAAAGCCTGTACCCGATGTAGTAAATGAAGCATATCATGTCAACAACCTGACATTTGGTCCTGAATATTTTATACCGAAGCCAGTAGATCCACGACTGATAACAGAAGTTTCCATGGCTGTGGCTAAGGCTGCAATGGAATCGGGAGTCGCACGTAAGCAAATTACCGACTGGGAAGCATACAAGAATCACCTGCGTGAACTGATGGGTCAGGAAAACAAACTAACTCGCCAGTTATATGAAACAGCACGTCGCTGCCCGCAACGCGTTGTATTTGCCGAAGGAACTCACCCCAACATGCTGAAAGCTGCAGTAGAAGCCAAGGCCGAAGGTATCTGTAACCCAATCCTGTTAGGTAATGAAGAAAGAATAGCTAAGCTTGCCAAAGAACTCGACCTGAATCTGGATGGAATAGAAATCGTAAATCTCCGTCACGACCGTGAAGCAGAACGCCGCGAACGTTACGCACGCATACTGTGTGAAAAACGTGCCCGCGAAGGAGCAAACTTTGCCGAAGCAAACGACAAGATGTTCGAACGTAACTATTTCGGTATGATGATGGTGGAAACAGGGGAAGCTGATGCATTTGTTACAGGTCTGTACACCAAATATTCAAATACCATCAAAGTAGCCAAAGAAGTTATCGGTATACAGCCGGGATACAACCATTTCGGGACAATGCACATCCTGAATTCCAAGAAAGGAACATATTTCATCGCTGATACATTGATCAACCGTCATCCGGATACCGATACACTCATCGACATAGCAAAATTGTCAGTAAAGGCAGTACGTTTCTTCAATCAGGAACCGGTTATGGCCATGCTTTCATACTCTAACTTCGGTTCAGATACAGAAGGAAGTCCGGCAAAAGTACACGAAGCAATAAACTACATGCACAACGAATATCCGGAACTGGCTATCGACGGAGAAATGCAGGTAAAATTTGCCTTGAACAATGCATTGCGTGATGAAAAATATCCTTTCACACGCCTGAAAGGAAAAGAAGTCAATACGCTTGTATTCCCTAACTTAAGTTCGGCAAATGCAACTTATCAGCTTATACAAAATATGAGTGAGACAGAGGTTATCGGTCCGATTCAGATGGGATTGAACAAACCTATCCACTTTACCGATATAGAAAGTTCTGTACGTGATATCGTGAATATCACCGCTATTGCCTGCATCGATGCAATAGTAGATAAGAAAAAGAAACAATGTTAAACCCTTTATAAAAGGAAAAGCTGAAATCGGGAAAATGACGAATTAAAATTCACAGAAGAATTACTTCATTTTCTGATTTCAGCTTTTCCTTTTTTATCCATAAACAAAAGCTATGAGAAAACCACTAACAAAAACCCAAAGTGTCATACTTACCCTGTTTTGGGCAGCTCTTTGTTTTGTAGTCCTGACTTCTTCTCCACGTATTGACGGACCGCTTATCACAATGCTTCTCATTTCAGGAGCTTTGGTATTTATTCCTATCGCTAAGTCTATGAAAAACAATAAATAATAAGCATTTACACATATTTAATTCACAAAATCAAATATTTTGATATTTTTTCTTTGATTTTATTTATCAAATGTTGCACAAATAAATTTTTATCTATATTTTTGTCACATCAAAAATTGATCAATTTAGAAAATCAAATAATCCAACAACTAAATAGATAATTTATGAATGCAGCTAAAGTATTGGAAGATCTGAAAAGAAGATTTCCTAATGAGCCTGAATATCACCAGGCAGTAGAAGAAGTGTTAGGCACTATCGAAGAAGAATACAACAAACACCCAGAATTCGACAAAGTAAATTTGATTGAACGCTTGTGCATTCCTGATAGAGTTTATCAGTTCCGTGTAACTTGGATGGATGATAAAGGCAATATCCAGACTAATATGGGTTATCGCGTTCAGCACAACAATGCAATCGGCCCGTACAAAGGCGGTATCCGTTTCCATAGTTCTGTAAACTTAGGTATCTTGAAATTCCTTGCTTTCGAGCAGACATTCAAAAACTCTCTGACAACACTTCCTATGGGTGGTGGTAAGGGTGGTTCTGACTTCTCTCCACGTGGTAAGTCAAATGCAGAAGTAATGCGTTTCTGCCAGGCGTTTATGTTGGAGTTATGGCGTCATATCGGTCCTGAAACAGACGTTCCAGCCGGAGATATCGGTGTTGGTGGTCGTGAAGTAGGTTTCATGTTCGGTATGTACAAAAAGCTGGCTCACGAATTTACAGGTGTATTGACAGGTAAAGGTCGTGAATTTGGTGGCTCATTGATTCGTCCTGAAGCAACTGGTTACGGAAATATTTATTTCTTGCTGGAAATGCTTAAGACACGCAACATAGATATTAAAGGTAAAACTTGTCTTGTATCAGGTTCAGGTAACGTAGCTCAGTACACAGTAGAAAAACTGATCCAACTGGGAGCAAAAGTTGTTACAATGTCTGATTCAGACGGTTATATTTATGATCCGGACGGTATCGACCGTGAAAAACTGGATTACATCATGGAACTGAAGAACTTGTACCGTGGCCGTATCCGCGAATACGCAGAAAAGTATGGCTGCAAATATGTAGCAGGTGCTCGTCCATGGAACGAAAAAGCAGATATCGCTCTTCCTTCTGCAACTCAGAATGAAATCAATGGCGACGATGCAAAAGCATTGATTGCAAACGGTGTAATCGCTGTTTCGGAAGGAGCAAACATGCCTTCTACTCCAGAAGCTATCCGTGTATTCCAGGAAGCTAAAATTCTTTATGCTCCGGGTAAAGCTGCTAATGCTGGTGGTGTTTCTGTTTCTGGTTTGGAAATGACTCAGAATTCTATCAAACTGAGCTGGAGTCAGGAGGAAGTAGACGAAAAACTGAAGAGCATCATGAAGAACATTCACGAAGCTTGTGTACAGTATGGTACAGAACCAGACGGTTATATCAACTACGTGAAAGGTGCAAACGTTGCCGGCTTCATGAAAGTTGCCAAAGCTATGATGGCTCAGGGTATTGTATAAACAGATTATCCCTAACATAAAAACAGAAAAGAGGCTGTCTCAAAATAAATTTGAGATGGCCTCTATTGTTTCATTTCAGATTGAAGTCATTTGTATTTTTTTCAAAAAGAGGAATTTACAAGCTTGTTTTTGAAGATTTTATCCATTCAAACTGTTTTTTCGTTACCATAAGCCTTCTAAGAGGCTACTTTTGCAAGATTATGTGCAATGGCCAGCAAGCCGAACTCAATT